>Ga0209167_10000035_pt1 | contig 178490 bp, 137 predicted proteins | sample Coa_R1_9_FD_187154 | JGI IMG/M metagenome (GOLD analysis project Ga0209167, IMG submission 187154) | Surface soil microbial communities from Centralia Pennsylvania, which are recovering from an underground coalmine fire - Coalmine... | ecosystem: Environmental > Terrestrial > Soil >...
TTATGGGTTACCGGGATCTTTGGATGCTGAAGGCAGCGTTGGATGAGAATCAAACTTCGTTGAAGAAGCAGGTGGCGTAAAATGATTTCAACCGCCGCTCACCTCCAACGACGAACGAGACACCTTCGACATTCAGCCCGCAAGAATTATCGTGCCACGTTTCCAGCGTGGCTACAGTTGGGAAAAAAAACATGTCGAACAGTTTTGGAACGACATTGCCACTTTCCAAAAGGAGAGTGGGGCTAAGGGCGGGCCGGACAAATATTTTCTTGGCCCCATTGTGATAATGCCCGATCCGAGTACGAAAGACTTCATTTATCTTCTTGACGGCCAACAACGATTGGCGACCGCTACGATTCTATTGAGCGTCCTTCGTGACGTTGGTTACGACTTGAAAATTACCGATGCTGAAGTGTTCGCAAAAGATTTGCAGGCGCACTTCATAACCAAGGAAGACATCGGATACAGCCTGGAGTTGGGAGAACTAGACAAAACATATTTCACTGAGACCGTTCAAAACGACCCCCCTGCCCCTAGAAAAGCCGCGTTGCGTTCGCATCGTAACATACAAAAAGCCCACGAAGTTTTAGAAAAGGCCGTCAGAGAGCACATTGGCGGTGCAAACGAAGTTGAAGCCCTGGCGAAACTAAAACGCCTTCGGCGAATTCTTAAGAGCGAGCTAATTATGGCTTGCATTCCGGTGACTTCTGAGCGAGACGCCTTTCGCATTTTTGAAACACTCAATGATCGCGGGCTGCGTTTGTCTGTCCCCGATTTGTTACTAAACTTTTTGATGCGTATAGCTGACTCGAACGATGCCGATGCCAAACGCAGCCAGATTCGAGATTTTTGGAACGAAATGCTAGAAGGCATGGGTCGCCAAGACATCAACCGTTTCCTGCGTCATATGTGGGTATCCAAATATGGAGACCTGAAGGGTCAGGATTTGTTTAGCGCATTAAAAACACATATCGAGGAGAAGAAAGTTGATCCTGTGGATTTTGCGCGGTCTTGCTCGGAAGAATGTGCCCGCTACGTCGAATTATGGAAGGCAAACGAAGAACACCTAGGCGGTGCGGCACCCTATATCAGAACCCTTGTCAGGGATTTAGGCTTTGAGGCTGCGTTGCCTCTCTTGATGGCAAGCTACCCGGTCTTCCATCCGACCGATCTAAAAACCATCGTTCAGTGGCTTTTGGTATTTGTAACGCGCTATTCAATTGTTGTTGGCCTTGACCCAAGCGGGCTAGAAACTACATTTTTCAGGCTTGCTCGGGAAATTCGAGAGAGAATGCCGAACGCTGACGCGAACGCGAAACCCTGCCTAACCCATATCAAGGAAACTTTAGTAAAGCAGGCTCCTTCCGACGATCAGGTAAAAGCCAGCGTGGGAGATTTGTCACTTTACCCCGGAGAAGCAAGCTACCTGTTAAGCCGGATTGCGACGCGGATGCAGACCGAGACAAAAGAGGTAAAGATTGACGAATCAAATCTGGAACACGTCTTTCCCAAGAAACCATCGGCAGAGTGGGAGCATCCCGAAGAACTAGAGCCATTCTTGTGGCACCTCGGGAACCTAACAATGCTCGGCCAGCGTCTCAATGACGCGGTGGAAAACAAAGGGTATCCCGCGAAGCGCGCATACTACCAAAGCACATCCGAGTTGGTAATGGCTCAAAACCTTGCAAAAACCTACGATGTTTGGAACGAGGAGACGATAAGGGATCGTGCGAAGAAACTAGCGCCGTATATTACGGAAGTGTGGAACTTCAACAACCCGTCCCGAGTGTAACGCTTTCATTTGGCGTATAATGGTCACCCATGAGACATTCCGACGAATACAAACGCTTCGCGGCTCTTGTGGATCGAGTCCTAGCAATTCCTCACAGCGTCATAAAAGAGCGAGTCGAGGAACACCGGAGACAGGCCGCGCTGAATCCGAGCAAGCCCGGCCCGCGAAACAAACCGCTAGGGTTAGCAGGCTTCCGATATTTTCTCCCCCTTCGCGGTGAGTTGGTTCCAAGTCAAGCCGCCAAGTTGGCGAGGTAAACTCGCCTCTCCATCCGTCAAATTGACCCACCACGGTAAGGTTGCTCGTAGCGCTCGGAATGACGCCTTCAGCCCGCCAGTTGAATTACGCGCGGGTCAGGGCTGAACCGGCGTGTTTTTCCGGCACCGGGCGTCCTGGAGCGCGCTCGCCTAGGGCTCGATGATTTGCTTGCGGACGGCGTAACGCGTCAGCTCGCTCATGGAATGCAGATTGAGCTTGTGCATGATGCTCGAGCGATGGGTTTCCACGGTCTTGATGCTGATGTTCAGACGGCTGGATACTTCCTTATTCGCTCTGCCTTCCGCCAGGAGCTGGAGGATCTCGCGCTCGCGGGTGGAGAGCCGGACGGGCGCGCTCGGACCAAAGGCCGTTGCTTCCGGACGGCTCAGATAGCCGTCGAGCACCATGCGCGCGACCTTGGAGGTGAAGTAAGGCTTGCGTTGGCCGAGCGCCTCGATCGCCGTGATCAGCTCGCGCCCCGCGTCGGATTTCAGCATGAAGCCGCGCGCCCCCGCTTTGAGCACGGCGGCGACCAACTCCTCCGACTCATGGATGGTCAGCACCAGGATCTGGGCCTTCAGCTTCATCTTGCGAAGCCGGCGCGCTACTGCCAGGCCGTTGGGCTCCGGGATGCCGATGTCGAGCACGACGATGTCGGGCTGGAGCTTCTGCGCCTTGCGGATCGCCTCGCTGCCGGTTGCCGCCTCTCCGCAGACTTTCCATCCGGCCTGGGTTTCAAGGAGGACGCGCAGGCCCTTACGAACCACGTCGTGGTCATCCACCACCAGGATTTTCAAGGCGGTTACCTTTAGCAGCGGCGTCTATAACGGCGCTACAGGGTTCGAGGCGCGCGTACCTTCGGAGCACTCCGCGGTTTCAGCGGCAGGACGACGGTCAGCGCGGTCCCCTTCCTGGCGCCGTGGGGCGCGCTGCCGGAGCGGAGTTCGAGTTCGCCTCCGAGCTGCCGGACTCGCTCCCGCATGCCGGGGAGTCCTACGCCCGTCACGGCCTCTAAGGTGCGATCTCCCTGGGAACGCCGGACGTCTCCTGGCGCGATTCTCCGGCCGCTATCCTTGATACTCAGCCTGAGAGCTCCGGCGCTGCGCGCCAGGTGGACGACCGCTCGAGGGCTTCCCGAATGCCGGTGGACATTGGCTAAGCCTTCCTGGACGACGCGGTAAAGCGCCAGCGCCACGTCGTCCGGCACCTTCCCGAGTTTCGATGGCATCTCGAGTTTCACGCGGATGCCGCTGCGCTCCGCAAATCCTCTCACGTACCAGCGCAGGGCCGAGGCGAGCCCGAGCTCTTTGAGCAGCGGCGGATGCATCAGGTAGGCAATGGTGCGGATTTCGCGCGTACAGCCCTCGACCAGCGCAAAGCTGTCGGCCAGGGCGTTGCGGGCGGGCGGCGCGAGCCCCCGGCTGGAGGTCTCGACGACGCCTAGATTGATGGCCAGCGCCGCCAGGCTCTGCGCCGTCGCATCGTGCAGTTCGCGCGCGATCCGCCGCCGCTCCTCCTCTTGGGCGTGGAGCAACTGGTCGGAAAGCCGCCGCAGCGACCCTTCAGCTTCCTGAAGTTGCTGGTATCTCAGCGCGTTCTGCAAGACGACGGACGAAATCCGCGATACCGCGACCATCTTCTCGACGTCCGATTCCGTGTAGGCTCCGCTCCGCTTGTTGGTGACCTCAAAGAAGCCGAGGACCTCACCCTGCGCGTCGAGGATCGGCGCGTCCAGTCCGGACCTCACTCCCCACCGGTCGCGAATCCCGGGGACGATGACGGCGTCCGCCGCGGCATCATTCGACACATACGGGACCTTGTGCGTCAGCACCCATCCCGGCCAGCCCACCTCCGGCGGCCAGCAATACTCGAAGGGAATCACCTGCGACCCTTGAATACAACTCGTGCAAATCATGCCCTGTTCAGTCGCCAGACCCGACCAGCCCATCTCCGAACCGGTCAGCGTGAGCGTCTCCAGAACCAGGGAGTTCATCAGCGTTTCCACGTCGAGCGTCGAGTTGAGCGTCTCGCTGATTCGCAGGAGCGAACGGATGGTCCGCTCCGCCCGCATGCGCTCTGTAACATCGTGCGCCATTCCTCGCACGATGGGCTCCGGCACTCCCTCCACCCGCAAGGTGTTGTGGTACTCCCAAATCCTCCTTTCTCCACTGCGCGTCAGTATAAGCATCAGCCCTCGAGCAACCCCCTCCCCGCGGATGGCGGCGATGTAATCGTCAAACTCTTCCCGGACTTCCGGCGCCAAGAGCTCCGGCAGCGACTTCGCCGAAAGCGCGTGCGGCTCATAACCCAAAGCCTCCGCAGCGGCTCGGTTCACAGAGAGAAGCCGCCCCTCAAGGTTGTGCATGCAGAGGAGGTCCTGACTGTGTTCCACCAGGTCGCGGTAGCGGTCCTCGCTCTGCCGCAACGCTTCCTCCGCCTGCTTGCGCTCGGTGACATCTTCCAAGATGGCCATGGCGAAGCGCGGCACTGTTTCGGTACCGGGCGCCAGCGAAACCGTGTTCCTTACCCAGATCAACCTGCCGTCCTTGCGGCGGTAGCGCTTCTCGTGCTGAAACTGCGTCCGGTTACCCTCCCAGAGCTTCCTGGCCAGCGCTTGGCTGGCCGGTCGATCCTCTTCGTAGGTGATGTCCAGGAAGGACCGTGCCCGCAGTTCCTCCTCGGTGTAGCCCACCATCTCCTGATAGGCGCGGTTCGCCGCGGTGAAAACGCCGTCAGGGCCCGCCAGAGCGATGCCCACCGCCGAGTTCTCAAAGACCGCCCGCCAGCGCGCCTTGCTGCGGCGGAGCGCCTTTGCGAGGCGGCTCGCTGGCCCGCTCCGAATCCGTGCCGGCTTGCGCTTGGTCGACATTGACCACCTCTCGCTGGTCAGGTTCGCTCGGCGACTCGCGTACAGTCAAAAGGGAGATGGCAGACGGAGCACGCGGAACTGTCCAGGCGTCCTCAAGCTTATCGCGGTGTAGGAGCGGAGGCTGCATACTACCTCCGACAGTAACCACCAGTGCGACAACTATACTCTAGTATCGGCGGGGATTCAATCTATTTCGGAGAGGGTAGCTGGGGATATTCCGGAGGCGCGTCTGGATCTGCCATCCAGGCTCGCCATCGCCTCGCGGGTGGCGCGTTCGGCGGCGGCGAGCGCCCCGCCGTACTCGGAGATTCCCCCTTGCGAGTCCGAGTGCGCCATGAAGATGTTGTGGAACGGTTGACGAATCTTGGGAGCGAGGCGCGTCAACATGCCGGGCGCGGCGAGAAACATGGGATGACCGCGGCGGTAAATGTGGACCTCTTCCACTTTGTCGCGCGCCCCGGGGAACCAGGTGTTGACCAGGTCGACGACGCGCGGGCCGAAGCCCAGCACGTACTCGTCGCTCAGGATGCGGACGCGATCCGACTCCGGCCGCGGCACGTAGCAGGTGAGCACGGCAGGACGGTTGACGTCGCGGTGGTCGCGGCTCTCCACCCAATCGGCTACGTTGAAGTCGACGATGGGGCTGGGCGCCGGAATGTTCGTGTCATACGACCCGTTGTAGACGACTTGGCGCGTGCAGACGTTGACCACCAGGTAGGGCGCGTAACGCGCGGCGTTCATCGCCTGGAACTGCTCGGCGGGCAGCTTGATGATCCGCTTGCCGATGAACTTGGGACAGGCCACGATCACCGTCTGGGCCGCGGCGCTGACGAGTTCGCCGCGGTCCAAGTAACTGACGCGCGCTTTCTCGCCGTCCGTCTCGATATGAATGACCGTGGCGCTCTTGCGGATTCGCCCCGGCGCGGCTTTCTCAATCGCCGCTTCGAGCGCCAGCGAAATGCGTCCCATCCCGCCCGGCCAGGTGAAGCGATTGGGCTCCAGGCCGCCGCCCCACTCGACCGTCTGCGCGCCAATCAGCGCCGACGTGTTCTCGGTGTCCGCGCCCCAGTTGTTGGGGCCGAAGTTGTCGAACCACAGCTTGACTTCCGGGCCGTAGGGCTGGAGCAGCTCGGCAAAGGTCATCGAGTCAAGCTTCTCGCGCGACTTCTCGAAATCGATGGCCTTCATGTCTTTCTGAAACTGCGCGAAGTTCTTCTTCACGCTCTCCGGGTACGACGACTTCCAGAGACCCTCGGTCCAGAACTCCGGGACAATCTGGTTGTTGATAATCGCCGCATCGACGCTGCGGATGCGATGGATCTCCATGCCGATCTCGACGCAGAGTTTCTCGAGCGCCTCGTCACCGCTGTACGCCGCGCCGGTCGAGTACCACTTGCCGTTCCACTGTTCGCTGATGGCATTGCCGCCGAGCCGCGGCTCTTTTTCGAGCAGGAGAAAATTCGTATTACGCAGGCGATAGGCGGAGCAGAGTCCGCTCGGGCCGCCGCCCACGATCACCACGTCGTATTCGGCGGAGGGCTTGGGCAGGTCGAAATGCGCGCCGTCCCGCACCTCGTGACAAATAATGTTCGACTCGCTGCCGAGCTTGGCGGGAAGCTCGCCGGCCTGGGCGGCACGAGACGCGCTGGCGCCCACCGCCGTTATTCCCGCCGGAAACGGACACGCTGCTGCCGCCGCGCCGCCGATCAGGTACTTAATCGCCTGGCGCCGTGTTGGATGGTTCATTCGGATGCTCCGTTAGCCTTTTGTAACGGCGGTTTGTGACCGCCATTCCATTAAACCCATTCACTACCCTCGCTCCCTCGGGGGAGAGGGTGGCGCGCCAGCGCCGGGTGAGGGGTGCGCCGGAAAAACGGCGGTCTCAGAATCAGCGCAGATTCATGACCAGCAGTCTCGGCTCGGTCATCGATTCGATGGCGTAGCGCAGCCCCTCGCGCCCCAGGCCCGAGTCCTTCACGCCGCCATAAGGCATATGGTCGATGCGGAAGGTTGGCACATCGCCTGCGACCACGCCGCCCACTTCAAGTTTTTCATACGCGGTGAACAGGAGCTTCGCGTCGCGCGTGAAGACCCCGGCTTGCAGGCCGTAGCTCGAGTCGTTGACGCGCTCGATGGCGTCCGCAAAGTCGTCATAAGGCTCGACCGTCACCACCGGCGCGAACACTTCCAGGCAGTTGACGCGCATCTCGGCGCGCGTGCCCGTGAGCACCGCCGGCTCGACCAGCGATCCATGCCGTTTCCCGCCGCACCAGAGCTTGGCGCCGCCCGCCACGGCTTCGTCAATCCACTCGACGGCGCGCTTCGCGTCCGCTTCGCTGATCATCGGGCCGACGTCAGTCGCCTCCTCCAGGGGATCGCCGACCTTGAGCTTGCGCACGCGCGGCACAAACGTCGACAGGAACTTGTCCAACACCTTCTGGTGGACGAAGATCCGCTGCACCGAGATGCAGCTCTGCCCGGCGTAGGAGAATCCTCCGGCGACCGCGCGCTCGGCGGCATACTCGAGGTCGGCGTCGTGATGGATAATGACGCCGGCGTTGCCACCCAGCTCGAGTGTCACGTGCTTCTTCCCGGCCTTCTGCTTCAGGTCCCAGCCGACCGCGCCGCTGCCGGTGAACGTGAGCTTCTTCAGCCGGTCGTCAGTCACCAGGCGCTCCGCGTCCCGGCCCGAGAGCGGCAGGACGCTGAGCGCGCCCGCCGGCCATCCCGCGCGCTCCACGAGTTCGGCGAGGCGCAGCGAGGTGAGCGGCGTCTGCGAAGCCGGCTTGTGGACAATCGTGCAGCCGGCGGCAATCGCCGGCGCCCACTTGTGCGCCACCAGGTTCAAGGGGAAGTTGAACGGGCTGATGGAAGCGATGGGCCCCAGCGGGAAGCGCCGCACGACGGCCCAGCGGCCCGCCGTCGATGCCTGGAGGTCAAGCGGAATCCACTCACCGTAAATCCGCGTACTCTCTTCGGCCGCAATCGTGAAAGTGAAGATGGCGCGTTCCACCTCGGCGCGCGCCGTCTTGATGGGCTTGCCTGCTTCCTGGGCAATGAGCTGTGCGAATTCCTCCTGGCGTTCGGTGATACCCCGCGCCACGCTGGCGAGTACCCGCTGGCGTTCGTACGCGGCCATCCGTCGGGTGCGCTCGAAGGCGCGCACGCTCGCCTGAATGGCTTGCTCGATGTGGTCGAGCGAGGGCCGGAACGTGGATGCGATCACGCTGCCGTCGTAGGGCGCTCGCACCTCGAGCGGCTCGCCCTCTGACAGCCACTTACCATCGAGTAGGAATCCGTAGGTCTGAGTGAAAAGCGCTGTGGTCTGAACCATGGTGTGTCCTCGTTCCTGCTGCGCCGAAATCCCGCCAATGAACCTGGCTGCGTCAGGGCACGCCTTCAGGCGTGCCGGAAAGCGTTACGAAAAGAGAATGCGGCTTCAGCCGCTGGGGGCGCAAAGCGTCAGGTCCCGAGAGCCCGAACAAATCATCAGAGCGCCGGCTATGGCACGACTGAAGTCGTGCCCTTTCGCCCAAGCCTTACGCGACGTGGGGAGCGGTGCGCGACTTCGACTCGACGACCGATTCGAGCGCCGCTTCGAGCACGCCGAGGCCTTCCTCGAATTGGTCGTCCGCGATAACGAGCGGCACCAGCAGCCGGATGACGTTCCCGTAGCTCCCCGCCGAAAGCACGATCAGGCCGTGCTCATAGCAGTATCGCACGATCTGCTTGGTTTCCCCGTCGGCGGGCTCGCGCGACTCCGTCGAGCGCACGAGTTCAATCGCCTGCATGGCGCCGAGTCCTCGTACGTCGCCGATAAGCTGCCAGCGCTTCTGCCACTCGCGGGCGCGAGTGTGGAACCGGTCGCCGAGGAAGTTCGCGCGCTGGTTGAGGTCGACGCGGACTCCGGCGGCGTTCTCGAATCCCTGCTCGAACAAGTCGAGTACGCCCAGCGCCGCCTCGCAGGCCAGTGGATTCCCGCCGAACGTGCCGCCGAGCGAGCCGACTACGGGGACATCCATCAGTTCGGCGCGGCCCGTGACCGCGGCGAGCGCGAGTCCTCCGCCGAGCGACTTCGCCATCACCAGAAGGTCCGGCTCAATGCCGTAGCGCGCCGAAGCGAACAGGCTGCCCGTTCGCCCCATGCCGCATTGCACTTCATCGGCGATGAACAGGATCCCGTGCCGGCGGCAGATTTCCTGAAGGATGGGCAGGAATTCCGGCGGTGGTGCGACAAAGCCGCCCTCGCCCAGCACCGGCTCGACGATCACCGCGGCCACCGACTCGGCAGCGACCACGCGCCGAAACGCGTCCTCGAGGTGATGCGCGCAGAACACGCTGCAGCCCGGGTACTGGAGCGAATAGGCACAGCGGTAGCAGTAGGCGTAAGGGATGCGATAGACGTCGCCCACGAACGGCTCGAAGCCGGTCTTATAAGGATGAGTCTTGCTGGTGAGCGACATGGTCAGCAGTGTGCGGCCGTGAAAAGCGTCTTCAAAGCAGATGACCGCCGGACGCCGCGTTGCGGCGCGCGCAATCTTGATCGCATTCTCCACCGCCTCCGCGCCGCTGTTCACGAGCAGCGTCTTCTTCGCGAAGTTGCCGGGCGTGAGCGCGTTCAGGCGCTCCGCCAGCTTTACGTAATTCTCGTAAGCGACCACATGAAAGCAGGTGTGGAGGTAGCGGTCGAGCTGGGCGCCGAGGCGCGCGACGATGCCGGGGGCGCGATGCCCCACAATCAGGCAGCCCAGCCCGCCTGCGAAGTCGATGAATCGATTGCCATCCACGTCTTCGAGCACGGCGCCCTCGGCGCGCTGGACGAAAATCGGCGTCACGTGGTAGGCGGCGCGCGGCACCGCAGCGTCCGAGCGCCGCATCCAGTCGCGGCAGCGAGGACCCGGAACTTCGGTTTTCAGTTGAATTGTTGCCATAGCATCCCGCATTGAAGATTGGTGGTCAAAGGTTGAAAAGCCCAGAAACGGCCGTGACCCTTTCACGGAGGGGCTCCTTTTTCCCGAGTGAGATTGTTCGCCGCATCGGGAGGCACCGACTGGAGCTCATAGTTTACCCGCCGGTTGGCGCCCTCTGGCTTGTCCGGCCAGGACAGGACTATGACATGTCGGCGGCGACCGGCGTTGAAGACGAGGTTCCACGGACGAAAGATTGCTTGCTTGCGCACGTTATCAAAATTTACGTTAAATGGGTCTAAAAGGACTTCAAATTCCGCTGCATACATTCCAATTCGTACCCCGATAACTTTGGCCGCATTATCGACGGACAGCGGTGCCCAAGATAAATGCCTGTGGAATGTCCCAGCTATCAACCGACCATATAGTCCGCAATTTGGAAGAAGGGTCCGAGACTTTATCGTTTCGGCGAATTGCTCGACATCCAAGGAGTATGTCCGTTTAAGACTCTTTCCACCCTTTGCTGCTACTTTCGAGAAGAATAGACCGCAAAGCGTCTTCAGGCTCCAAAGCTCCAAAGCCTCTCCGCTGACGAGGTGCCAGGTTGTCTTTCTTGAGAAATGTTTATGATTCAGATCGTCACACACACTCTTGATGGTCTTGAAAACTCGGGTGGCAAGCGTATCCAGAGGGGAGAGTGCTGAATTATGCCTGGCACACAATATGTTCGAAACAAGGCTGTCGATTCCATATTTGACGGTCGATCCGGGCGCTTCCCACGGCAGGCCCCCCACCTCCACCTCAAGATCCCCTATTGATTCAAGTGTAGATCTCGAAACGTAATGTTCCTTCGATATCTTGGTGCTGCAGTCAAAAGTGTGTGAGAGATAGCATTTCGGGTGGGCGTAGCCGGTCAGCGGGGGAGGAGGAACCAAGTTTGGTACTTTGACTCTTAGGACGCCATCTGAGTCCAAACAGCATTCTTGGGCGGCCTCATTGCCGCCGCAAGGGCACGGGTCGCTCGCCAGTAGCTTCAACGGTGGAATAAGCTCAGTACTCGTTCGCATACTCATACAATCATCTAATACCAGCCGATCGGCTGTTCGTTAAGATTGATGTGCACTTGCTTGGTCTCGAGATACTCTTCGATACCCCAAGGTCCGAGCTCGCGTCCGAACCCCGATTGCTTGTACCCACCCCAGGGCGCTTCAACGTAGGTCGGCTGCATGTGATTCACCCAGACGACGCCAGCGCGCAGCGCCTTCACCATGCGGAACGCTTTGAAGATGTCGCGCGACCAGACGGCGGCGGCAAGCCCATAAGGCGTGTCGTTGGCGATGCGGAGCGCTTCTTTCTCATCACTGAAGGGAATCACCGTGGCGACGGGGCCGAAGATCTCCTCTTGCGCGATGCGAGCGCTGTTCGGGGCATCGTAGAAGATGGTCGGCTCTACGTAGTATCCCCGAGCGAGTGATGCGGGACGCCCGCCGCCAATCGCCAGCTTCGCCTCCGCCTTACCTACTTCCAGGTAAGACCGCACGCGCTCGTACTGCTCCTGGCTTACCAGCGGCCCCATCTTGGTCGCGCGCTCGAGCGGCGGTCCAAGCTTGATGCGCTTGGCCTTTTCGGTCATCGCCTCGACGAAGCGCGGATAGATGGAGCGCTCGACCAGAATGCGGCTGCCCGCCGAGCACACTTCACCCTGGTTGATGAAGACGCCGAACAGCGCGCCGTCAATCGCCGCTTCGAAATCGGCGTCGGCAAAGAAGATGTTGGGCGACTTGCCGCCCAGTTCCAGCGTCACTCGTTTGATGGTGTCGGCAGCCATCTTGACGATCTGCTTGCCGACCGCGGCGCTGCCAGTGAAGGCGATCTTATTGACGTCGGGATGGGAGACCAGCGGCGCGCCGGTCGTCTCGCCGAATCCCGTGACAATGTTGACCACGCCGGGTGGCAGTCCGACATCCGCGAACCACTGCGCCATCTCGAGCGCCGTCAGCGGCGTCTGCTCGGCGGGCTTGAGCACGCACGTACACCCGGCGGCAAGGGCGGGCGCAAGCTTCCACGCCGCCATCAACAGGGGATAGTTCCAGGGAATAATCTGTCCCGCGACGCCCACCGGCTCCTTGAGCGAGAGACTCAGGGCGTTGTCGGGGACAGGATTCACGTGCCCTACCACTTTGGTCGCGAGGCCGCCGTAGTACTCGAAGCAGGTCGCGACGTCGGCGATGTCGAACTCGGCCTCCACAATGGGCTTGCCGGAGTTGCGCGATTCGAGCTCGGCGAGCATCGCCGACTCCTTGCGGACGCGTTCCGCCAGACGCAGCAGAATCCTGCCGCGCTCCTGCGCCGTGGTCTCGTGCCATGGGCCGGAGTCGAAAGCGGCGCGCGCCGCACACACGGCAAGGTCGATGTCGGCGCGGCCGCCATCCGGAACCTCCGCAATGATTTCCTCGGTCGAGGGATCGTAGACGGGGAAGTACTGCTTGTCCTGGCTCTCGACCGGCTCTCCGTTGATGTACATCCAATAGCGCTTCATACGCTTCCTCACACCCTGAGTCACATCTCTCGAACCGGCGCGGCGCGCGAAGCTTTACGGCGCGCGTAAACGTAAAAGAAAAATACCGCGAGGCCGACGAAGCCCGCCGTGCCGCCGACCATCCAGACTTCGTAAGCCACGAGCGAGGTAATCTGCTGTGCCGGCGAGAACGCGAACGCCATGCCGAAGATCGTCATCAGCAGGCCGCACGCTCCCGCGACGATCAGTACCCCGGGACGGTAGTGTCCCCTGCCTGCCGCGGGATCGAGTCCCAGCTTGAGCAGTGCACCGAACATGTAGAGGAACGGTACCAACTGGAGGACGACCGCGAGTGACAGCAGTCTCTGAAACGTCTCCTGCACGCCCGAGCCGAGAAAGCTGACCAGCACCAAAGCCATCGAAACCGTCGCATGAACGATGAGCGCCGCGTACGGCGTCCGGTAGCGGGGATGTACCTTGCCCAGCCACGCCGGCAGATAACGATCCAGTCCGGCGACGAAGGGGATGCGGGCGGAACCTGCGAGCCACGCCGAGCCGATTCCCGCGATCGAAATACTCAGTACCAGTGCGAAGGGCGGAATGATCCATTCCGCGCCGACGCTCGCCGCGAGATGGCTGACCGCCTGTACGATGCCTTCGAGCACGTTGATGTCGCGGCGGCTGACCGCGAAAAGCAGCGTAACGGTGGCCGCGATATAAAGCACCCCTGAGACCACGCCTCCCCAGGTGACCGCGCCCGGCAGGGTGCGCCGGGGCTCGCTGATTTCATCGCCCATCACCGAGGCGAGTTCGAGTCCAACCAGGCCAAAGCACATCACGCCAAAGGAATTGAGCAGCGAGCGCAGATTGCCGGGCAGGCGAAAGTCCGCCGCGGTCAGTGCCGTCCCCGAGTGCAGCCCAACCGCGATGCCGAGTGCGATCAAGGTTATCGCCGCGATCCCGGTGCCGATGCTGCCCACGTTGTTGATCCACTTCCCGATGCCCAATCCCAGGATGTTGAGCACCACAATCAGCGTCAGGAGCACGAGCGAGGTTGATACCGTGAACGCCTTGTTGTCGGCGAGCGCCGCGTGGCCCGGCCCAAGGATGAAGACCGAGACGCCCACGAAGTACAACATGACCGTCGGCACGTACATCATGTTGTTGGTCCAGTAGCACCAGCCCGAGAGGAATCCATGGAAGTCGCCGAACACTTCCTTCGCCCACAGGTAGACGCCGCCTTCGCCGGGATACCGGTGCGCGAGTTCGATGACCGCGACACCCTGCGGCAGGAAAAACAGCAGGAGAGCGGCGATCCACAGCCAGACGGTGAACCCGCCGTTCGCCGCGATGCTCGGCACAACATTCAAGTTGAAGACGGCGACGACGAACAGCAGGATCAGGTCCCAGCGCCCGAGGACGCGTCGCAGGTGAGGCGCGGTGGTTTCAGTGGCGAGGCTGGCGGAGGAGGTCGCCATAGGAATGAAGGGTCGGGTCAGCAGAGCGTATTTCTTAATCTCGGGCGGGCCGAAGCCTCGCGGACCATGTCATTCTGAGGAGCGAAGCGACGAAGAATCTCGCTCTGGAAAAGCCAGGGCGAGATCCTTCGCTCCGCTCAGGATGACACGCTATTGGTTCAAATCCTAAGCCTTGACGCCTTGCGCTTTCTCCAGCCGCTGTTGCTGGGCCTTGGCCAGCGACGGAGCGATTTCGGCGAACGCCTCAACGTGCCGGTCGATGTCCGCGTCGGTGTGCGCGACGGAGATCGTCCACTGCTCGTCCCACCAATGCGCCTGGCAGAGTACGCCACGGTTGACCATGCCGAACCAGTAGTGCTTCCACAGATCCACGTCGATGGTGACCCAGTCGCGATAATTCTTGAGCGGCTTGGGATAGAGCATCAAAGCGCCGTTGGCGCCGGCGCCGATCGAGTAGGCGGTAAGCCCCGTGGACTTGACGATCTTGTTGTGGCCTTCGACCAGCCGCTGATTGAGCTGGTTGATACGCTCGTAGGCGGCCGGTGTCAGGACTTCGCGCAGTGTGGCGAGACCCGCCGCCATCACCAGCGGATTCGTGTTATAGGTGCCGGCGTGAAACACCTTGTGCTGCGCGATGGGGTCCATGATTTCCTTCGACGCCGCGTAGGCGGCGAGCGGGAATCCGCCGCCGATGGATTTCGCGAGGCAGATGATGTCGGGCTTGACGCCGAAGTACTCGCAAGCGCCGCCGCGCGCGAGCTTCGCCCCGGTTTTCACTTCGTCGAAAATCAAGAGTGTCCCGTGGCGCTTGGTGACCTCGCGCAAGCCCGCGAGGTAGCCGTCCTCGGGCATGCAGATGCCCACATTCATCATGATGGGCTCGACGATCACTGCCGCGACCTGGTTCGCGTGCCGGGTGAGCAGCCGCTCGACGGCCGCGAGGTTGTTGAATGGCGCGACCAGCGTGTTTTCGACTGTCCCTGAGGGGACGCCGGCACTTGAAGGCACCGGCGTGGGCGATTCAGGATCGCCATACTGATGCGGCTTCGGCTTGACGCTCACCATGACCGAGTCGTGCACGCCATGGTACGCGCCTTCTGTCTTGATGATGCGGTCGCGTCCCGTATAGCCGCGCGCCAGGCGAATGGCGTGCATCGTCGCTTCCGTGCCGCTGTTCGCGAAACGCACGTGCTCGACGGGAAAGCGCGTGCCAATCTCCTGGGCCAGCTCGGCCTCGAGTACATGCGGCATGCCGTACATGGTCCCGGTCTTGAGCGTTCCCTCGACGGCGCGTGCCACAGCGGGATGGCAGTGGCCGGCCATCAGCGCGCCGAAGCAAAGGTTGAAGTCGAGGTATTCATTGCCGTCCAGATCGTGCAGGCGCGCACCCTGAGCGTCGCGCACGAAGATGGGATAAGGATCGTAGATACGGAAGTTGCTGGCGACGCCCAAGGGCAGCCAGTGCAAGGCTTTCTGGTGCGCGGCGTGGGACTGGGGCGTCCGCGCCTCGAAGGTTTTGATTTCTTTTTCCAGGGCTTCGTACATGGGCATTCCTTTTCAGTCGCTCGATGGCCGGGGCAGTCGTTCAAGGGCGGACGGCGGGGCCGCCCGGCTCAGCCGTGCGTGTTCTCAGAAGATGAACTTCAATCCGAACTGAATCAGCCGCGGATCGCGCGCCCGCACCACTTGTCCGAAGTTGGAGGAGGCGAAGTCAGCCGAGGCTCCCGCGGCCGCCGAGGGATTCTCGAACTGGGCGTGATTGAAGATGTTGAAAAACTCAGCGCGAAACTGCAGGTGCGTCTTTTCCGTCAACCCCGCATCTTTTAAGAAGGCAAAGTCGAAGTTGTTGATGCCGGGGCCGCAGCAGAGCGTGCGAGGCGAATTGCCGATGGTGCCGAGTGCCGGCGTGGCGAAGACGGAGGTGTCGAACGCCAGGTTACCGGGTCCGCGCGGGTCCAGAGACTTGAACTTCCCGACGAGGTCGGGTTCGCCGGGGAGCAGAAAGTCGAAACTGTTTTGCAACTCGTTGTCGGCGGAGGAAAAGATGCGAATCGGGAATCCACTTTGGAACGTCGTGATTCCCGACACCGACCAGCCGTCAGCGACCTTCCCCGCGGCGCCCGCGAGCTTCGGAACGGGCAGTTGCCAGACGTAGCTGAACACCAGGCGATTCCGGGCATCAAACTGTGACAGAGAATAGCTCTGGTGGAAATCGAACGGGTTGATGATGTCCTCGAAGCTCGACCCGTAGTCGAAGGACTTGCTCCAGGTGTAGGCCAGTTGGAACTGCAACCCGTGCGAGAAGCGCCGTTCGACGCTGACCTGAAGTGAGTTGTAGTTCGAGTTGCCGATGGTGTCCTGGGCAAAGATGCTGCTGAAGACGGGTACGCCGTCGGGCGGGCAACCCACGCCGGTGGTCGGCTGGCAAAGCGGCGAGGAAAACGGGCGCAGGCCCACCAGCGTGATCGCCGGATTGTTGGGTCCCGTCACCGTGGGGACCGAGCCGTAGGGCAGATGCAGCGTCACGCCGGCTGGAATCGCGCCGGCCGGAACGCTGAAGAGCGTATCCTCGCCGAACGGGCCGCAGGTTCCGGCGCCCAGAATGGTGTTCAGGTCGAGGCAGGTCTGCGGATTGCTGTAGTTCAGGTCGTGCGTGACCAGCAGACGGTGCCCCTGCGAACCGACATACCCCACCTGTACCACGGTGTCCGCGCCGATCTCGCGCTGGACGGTCAAGTTGTACTGCTCGGAGTATTGCGAGCGCTGGCGAGGAAGAAACTGGCCGAAGAGCAGGATGGGGCGGAACAGTGACCAGTCGACCGGCTGTCCCGCCGGCGGGCTGAGAATGCCATGGAACGGGTTGGGGGAAACCAAACCGTTCTGGCCTTCAAAAGGCAGATTGAACAGCGGCGCTGTGAGCGAGGTGCTCCCGCCGAACGGCGGCTCAGCGCTGAACTGCTCGAGCACGAGCTGTTCGACAGGATTATAGAAGAGCCCGAAACCGGTGCGAATGCTCGTCTTGCCGGAGCCCCCAGGACTCCACGCGAGACCGATACGCGGCGCGAAGGATTTGTAGTAGGTCTGCGTCAGGCCGGGAGGGATACCCTTGTCTCCAGGCACGACGAGTCCCAAGGGAAAGACCGCCGCGCCCGGGTCGCCTGGATTGCAACCGGTCGGGCCGTTGCCGACGCCCAGAGACTGCGCGCTCGCCGCCGAGAGCTGGCAGGGATAAATCGAGGTCGCCTGGCCGGGCCGGTACGTCTGGAGGCGATTGAAGCGGTCGTGCAGCGGCGTATTAAGCTCCCAGCGCAGACCGTAGTTCAGGGTGACATTCGAACGAATCTTATAGCTGTCCTGCCCGTAGAAGTAGAACGAGCTGCTGCGTACCGCCTCGAGTTGGGCCGAACCTTGTGTGTAGGAGTCAGGAAGGCCCAGAAGGTAGTTCGGGAGCAGATTCTCGTTGCCGTTGGCGTCGGCCAGCGCCGGATCGTTGGTGCCGCCTCCGAAAAACGAGAAATCGCCGTTGATGTTGAAGTAAAGCAACTGGTTGAACTGCTGGCGACGGACGTCAGCGCCGAACTTCAACGTGTGTTTGCCGACCACGCGGCTCAAGTTGTCCGAGAGCTGATAGGTATTGCCGACCTGCGGCAGCTGTCCTTCAAAATTGTTTCCGATGACGAAGCCACCGGACAGGGTGATAAAAGGAACGCCTTCGAAGTTCTTGCCCAGGAAGGGAGTGATGCCGAGTGACGGATTGTTGGGGTCCGAAAAGCACTGGCTGGCCGGAACCGTCTTGCAGGAGTTCTGAACCAGGTTGGTATTCACGGGCGAGTCCAGCTTGGCCTGACCTTCCCGGAAGAACGAGGCACGCAATTCGTTGACCGTGGTGGGACTGATCACCCAGGTATGAGTCAGGTTCACCTGCTGGTCGCGCTCCGTGTAGTCGGAGCCGAAGCCGGGAACGTTGGCGCCCGCCGCCTGGAAAAACGAGAAGGGCTGGAAGCTGGTTCGATCGGTGAAGTAGTAGTAGCCGGACAGGGTCTGCTTCGAGTTGAGCGTGTGATCGATCCTGAAGGTTGCCTGGTCCTGCCGCAGACTCGAAGCGAGAGCCGTCTGGAACTCGTTGCTCCCGATGTTGGCGGGGGGTACGAACTGGTTCATCAGGTCGAGCGCGGTCTGGTCAAAGCAAGGCTGAGGAATTACGTTGTTGGGAAAGATGGCGGAGTACGCGGCGCCCGCGGCGATTGGAGCGCCACCTCCGGCGGTGACCGCGTCGGCGCATCCGGGACGGCTGTTCATAATGTCGGCCACGTTCTGGTCCTGCAGCGTGCCCGTGAAACTGAACCCCTGATCGCCCGAGAAATCGCCGGTCCGCTCCGCCGCCGTGGGCACCGTAACCACGTCCGACGAAGTTCCCTGGCGGATGCGCCGGCCCTCGTACGAGCCAAAGAAAAAGGTGCGGTCCTTCTTAATCGGTCCGCCCAGCGTGCCGCCGAACTGGTTCTGCTTGAAGTCAGGCTCGACGGTATCAAAGAAGCCGCGGGCGTTCAGCACCTTGTTGCGGAAGAATTCAAAGACGTCGCCGTGGAAGTCGTTGGTGCCCGACTTGGTCACCACGTTGACCACTGACCCCGAATTGCGGCCAAACTCCGCGTCAAAAGTGTTGGTGAGGACGCGGAACTCCTGGATGGTATCTGGGGAAGGCTGGATGGCCGGGAGGTTCGCGAACTGGTCGTTGGCGTCGCCACCGTTCACCATGAAGTTGTTGGAGCGGCCGCGCCCGCCGTTCACCGAGACGGACCCGGTGTTGTCACTGCCGTAAAAGAGTCCCGCGCCGGTCTGCGACTGTACGCCGGGCTGAAGCTGGAGCAACTGGTAGGTGTCGCGGGCGTTTAATGGCAGGTCGACAACGGACCGCGAGTTCATGACGCCGCCGAGTTGCGTGCTCGTGGTCTCAATCAGCGGTGCGGACGCCGTGGTCGTGATCTCCGCCGTGACCTGACCCAGTTGCAGTACCGGATCGACAATCACCACGTGTCCTAGCGTGATCTCAATGCCTTTCTCGACGTACTTCTGGAAGCCGCCGCTCGCGACTACCTCGAGCGTATAGCGCCCCACCGGCAGCACGGCAAACGCGTAGTCGCCGCCCGCGTCGGTCGCCGTGGTGCGCGGCAGATTCGTACCCTCCGGCGTGGCGCTGACCTGCGCTCCCGGAATCACCGCGCCCGTCGGATCCTTCACGGTGCCGCGCAGCGTGCCCGTGGTCTGGCCGAATACTGTCGTCCCAGCGAGTCCGAGCGCAAGCATACTCACAGCGGCTGGAAAGAATCGCCCCCACTTCATACCAACCTCCTCAGCAACTACCTGCCGTACGGGCGCGACGCTCGACCCGTCTCACGGCAGACCGCTGCCGCCGAATTCGCTTGCACCCGACGCGATAACCTTACTATAATCCTGCAAGCCTAGAGTAGGGGTCACGGGTTGTCAAGGGAAAAAGTGCCGTGTCTGGATCCTCTCCATCGCGCCGCCCGACGCCGCCCCGCGAGGCGTACCTCAAGATCGGTGATGTGGCGCGCCTGGTTGGCGTCTCGCCTTCGCTGCTGCGCGCTTGGGAAAGCCTGGGCATCATCCGCCCGCCGCGCACCCGCAGCCGCTACCGGCTTTATACACCTGACGACGTCCGGGTGCTCAAGCGGGCCCGATTCCTCCGGCGTGTCCGCGGTTTGAACGCCCCGGCGATTCTCCAAGCCCTGAAGCGCCAAGGACTCTTGCGCAGCCGGCGCGCGCCCGCCAATGGCACGGGGACTCCGGGCGCGCGGCTGCGCAGCCTGCGTCTGAAGCGCGGACTCTCACTCGCCGCCGTCGCGGCGGCTACCGGCGTTTCGGTGGGTTTCCTCAGTGCGCTCGAGCGCGCCCAGATGACCGCCTCAGTCGGCACACTGCGCAAGCTGGCCCGGTTCTATAACATCAACATCCTCGATTTCTTCAATCCCACCGCCGCGAATCCGCGCCGCGTGCGACCGAGCGAGCGCAAGGCCCTCGAGGCAGGTCCCGGCGTGACTATGGAACTACTCGCCTGGGGCAATACCGTCATGGAGCCGCATCTGTTCCACATCTCGGCCGGCGCAACGAGCGGCAGTTCTTACACGCACGAAGGCGAGGAGTTCCTCTACATCCTCCAGGGGAGACTCGCGGTATCGCTCGACGGCGGCGAAGAAGTGCGGCTCGATCCCGGCGACAGCTTTTACTTCGAGTCGAGCACGCCACATCGCTGGTCGAATCCGGGGAAAGAGGAGACGCTGGTCCTGTGGGTGAACACGCCGCCCACATTTTAGGAGGCTGGTACCGAAGCGTGTCATTCCGAGCGAAGCGAGGAATCTCGCTCTGAGATTTCTCGTCGTCTGCGGCTCCTGGGAATGACACGACACTGAGATTCTGGCTCCTTTTGGGTAGCGCTATGAGACGACTGCTCGTGACCTTGCTCCTGTTCACGACCCTCGCCGCGACGGCCTGCCGCTCGAAGACTGCCACGCTCAACCTGCTGGTCTGGGAAGGCTACGCCGACCCGGCGTTTGTGCGCGCCTTCGAGGAGTCGCATCACTGCAAGGTGAGCGCGTCGTACATGGGCTCGAGCGACGAGCTGGTGGCGAAGTTGCGCGGCGGCAGCGCCGCGAACTACGACGTCATCTCGCCCTCGAGCGACGTTGCCACGATGATCGCGACCACGGGACTCGCCGCGCCGCTCGATCTGGCGAAGATTCCGTCTTATTCCCAGCTTGCGCCACAACTCACCTCGCTTCCGCTCGTCAAGTCGGGCGGCAAGGTCTACGGCGTCCCGTTCACCTGGGGGCCGAATCCCCTTCTCTACGATACGACGGTGTTCCAGCAGCCGCCCACGACTTGGGCTGTGCTCTGGGATCCGAAGTATCGCGGCAAGATCTCGGTGTGGGACGACCTCTCGACCGTCTACATGGCCGCGCAACTGTTGGGTTACGACAAGCCTGACCCCGGCCATCTCTATAGTTTGAGCGACGACGAACTCGAGAAGGTCAAAGCCAAGCTGCTCGAGCTCAAGCCCAACGTCCGCAAGATCTGGTCGACGGGCGGCGAACTCACCAACCTCTTCGAGAACCACGAAATCGTCGCCGCCATGGGCTGGCCGCTCATGACCAACCAGCTTCGCCAGGCGCACTTTCCCATCGGCGAGACGATTCCCCAGGAGAACACCACCGGCTGGATCGACCACATGATGATCACCGCGGCGAGCGATCACAAAGAACTCGCGACCGAGTTCCTGGAATATCTGGTCGAGGCGCGCACGCAGAAGCAGGTGGCAGACGTGACGGGCTACATCCCCGCCAACCCTGGCGCCGCCCAGTTCATGTCGGCGGAGGAGCAGAAGAACCTGCACTTGGACGACGTCCAGAACTATCAGAAGCGCATCTATTTCTGGCAGAACGTGCCGCGGCGCGACAAGTACAACGAGATTTGGAATGAAGTGAAAGCAGCGCAATGAATTATGAGTTCTGAATTCGCGAACCCATCGAGCTAGCGTGTCATGGTGAGCGAAGCGAACCATCTCGCTTTCAGAAGAAGCAGATTCTTCGCTCCGCTCAGAATGACACGTCCACCGATTTCGCCTCCGCCAATTCAGAATTCACAGTATTCACAATTCAGAATTCAGAATCCAGAATTCTATGGCCCTTCCCGTAGCCCAACCCGTCGCCAGTGACCTGAAGCGCTCGGCGATCTCATCCGGCGCGAGCGCGTCGCCGCTGCTCGAGATTCGCTCCGTGACCAAGCGCTTCGGCTCGACGCCCGTCCTCAGCGGTATCTCGCTCGACGTGGCCGAGGGCGAATTCCTCACCATCCTCGGTGCGAGTGGCTCGGGCAAGACGACTTTGTTACGCCTGGTGGCGGGATTCGAGCAACCGGACGCGGGCGAGATTCACATGGCGGGTCAGCGGCTCGACACCCTGCCACCTTACCGGCGCCGCGTTAACACCGTCTTCCAGCAGTACGCATTGTTCCCGCATCTTTCGGTCTTCGAGAACGTCGCCTACGGACTCCGAGTGCAGAACGCCGCTCGCGCGGAGATTCCAGGACGCGTCACCGACGCGCTCGCCATGGTGAAGATGAGCGAATACGCGAGCCGCGCTCCGGCGCAGCTTTCGGGCGGACAGCAGCAACGCGTTGCTCTGGCGCGCGCCCTCGTCAACCGGCCGCAGCTTCTGCTTCTCGACGAGCCGCTCTCGGCGCTCGACGCCGCGCTGCGCCGCGAGATGCAGATGGAGCTCAAGTCGCTGCAGCGCGAGGTGGGCATCGCCTTCCTCTTCGTCACCCACGACCAGGAGGAAGCCATGGCGCTTTCGGACCGCATTGCGCTCCTGCGTTCGGGGCATCTCGAGCAGGTAGCGACGCCGCGCGAAATCTATCAGCATCCCGCGACCGCCTACACGGCGCAGTTCATTGGTCAGACGAATCTGCTGCGCGCCGAGGTCAAGCACGGCATGGCGCGTGTCGGCGTGCTCGCTTGGCCCTGCGCATCGGGCGACGGCCGAGCGACGTTCTCGCTGCGCCCGGAGAGCATCCAGCTCGCAGCGACCGCGCGCGATGGCCTGCCCGCCTTGAGCGGCGACACAGCGCGGTTCACGGCCACCGTCCGTCGCCAGGTGTTTGGCGGTGCTACGGACCTGCTCGAGCTCGACTGCTCCGGGCTCACGCTGCTTGCCCGCGTTCCCAGCCGCGGGAACCTCGAAGGCGCGTGGGAATTCGAGTTCGCTGCCGCTGCCGCAGTCCGGGTTAAGGAGGAAGGGAGTCGGGAGTAGGAAGTCGGAAAACAGGAATCCAGTGTACTCACGAGCGTACAAAGCCGCCGTTGGAATCCCACCCCTCGCCTGGGTGGCGGGATTCCTCCTCCTGCCGTACGCGCTGCTCTTCGCCTATAGCTTCTGGCAAGTCGGCGCCCAGCAGGTGATCCATCGCTGGAACCTGGGGAACTACCGCGAGCTTTTCGACAATCCGATGTATCTCGAAGTGCTGTTCCGCTCCATGAAGATCGCGGGCGCGGTGACGGCCTTCGCGCTGCTGCTCGGATATCCCTTGGCCTACTACCTTTCTTTTCGCTCCCGCAGGAAAGAGCTGCTCTACCAGTTGGTCATCGTGCCGCTCTGGGTGAGCTACCTCGTCCGGGCTTACTCCTGGAAGACGATCCTCGGCAGCGACGGCGTCCTGAACACGCTCTTGCAATACGTCCACGTGGTCCGCCACCCCGTCGAGTCGCTGCTCTACAGCCCGTTCGCCGTGGTGCTGACGCTCACGCACATCTACACGCCGTTCGCTTTTCTGCCCATCTACGCTTCGCTCGAGCACATCCCGCGGCGGCTGGTCGAGGCGTCCGAGGACCTGGGCGCGACGCCGGCGCGCACTTTCCTGCGGGTCATCCTACCGCTTTCGCTGCCCGGGGTGCTGGCCGGCGCGACGTTCGCCTTCGTGCTCAGCCTCGGGGATTTCCTTGCGCCGCTGCTGCTCGGCGGTCCCAGCGGCATCATGATTTCGAACGTCGTCGTCAGCCTGTTTGGCGCGGCGTACAACTGGCCACTGGGCGCGGCGATTTCGCTCTCCATGCTCGTCCTGGTCGTGGTCTTGCTTTCGATCGTGCAGCGCGCCGAGCGGAAACTCAGCTTCGGGTAAACGGCCCCGCCCGAATCGCCGGGAAACTGAAGGGCCAACGGACCTCATGACGGTAAGACTCAGGACTGAGAGACCGAATGACTCCCAGTCGCGTTGGCTGCCGACCTACGCCGCCGCGGTCTTCGCCTTTCTCTATCTGCCCATCGTCGTGCTCATCGTCTACTCGTTCAACGGGCAAAGCGTGGGAGGATTCCCGCCGCGCGACCTGACCACGCACTGGTATCGCGTGCTCGCCTCGGACGATGCCATGTGGGACTCCGTGGTGAACAGCCTCGAAGTGGCGCTCGCTGCCGTCGCGCTGGCGCTCGCCTTCGGACTGCCCGCGGCGTTGGCGCTCGATCGTGTCAAGTTTCCAGGCAAGCAGCTTTTCCGGAGGCTAGTGCTGCTGCCGCTCATCCTGCCGGGGATCATCACCGGACTATCGCTCCTGATGCTGTTCGTCGCCGCCGGGATGAAGCTGAGCCTTCTGACCATCACGCTGGGACACGGCACGGCGCTCATCTCAGTCGCGACCACCGAACTCTTCGCCGGACTCCAGGCGCTCGACCGCGCCCAGGAGGAAGCTTCGCTCGACCTCGGGGCCAACTACTGGCAGACGTTCTGGCGCGTGACCCTTCCTAACCTGCGGCTCTCGATCGTCGGGGCGGCGCTGCTCATCTTCACGCTCTCGATAGACGAGATCGCCGTCAGCTTCTTCCTGATCGGGCGCTCGAATACCTTGCCGCTCGAAATCTGGTCGCGGCTGCGGCGCGGCATGACGCCCGAGATCAACGCCGTCTCGACGCTGATCTTCGGCTTTTCGCTCATCACCATTCTGGTGTGGTACCGCCTGCGGGTGCGCGGCCGCGTGGTGGCAGAGGAGATCGCATGAATCCCAATCGTCGTGACTTCATCAAGTTCATCGTCGCCGGCTCGGTCGCGGCGGGATGCCCGGTCGACCTCGCGCTCGTCGCCGCGCCGCTGCAGGCCGGCGACGCACCTCTGCCGGAAGTGGACGGCGAGCACAACGAGATCTGCCACCAGGTCCGCGACGGGCATCACTTCGACCTGCCCGCGGTCTCGGCTCGCCACGGCGTGGTGATCGTGGGGGGCGGCGTGAGCGGACTCACGTCCGCGTATCTGCTCGGACAGCGCGACTGGCTGCTGCTCGAAAAGGAGCCGCATCTGGGCGGCAACGCCTACCTCGAGGAGTACGAAGGCCAGGCGTTCGCAACCGGCGCGGCCTTCGTCGACGGCGCGGAGTCGGCAGCGCTCGAGTTCGCGAAAGAACTCGGCCTCGAGATGCTGCGCGTCGATAACCCGGATCCCTCGATCCTCAAAGGCGAGTTCATCGCCGACACCTGGGGCGCGGGGCTCGATCATCTGCCTTATCCCGCGAGCGTCCGCGAGAGCTTCAAGAAGTTCCGCCAGGACGTTGCCGCGCTCATGATCAAGGGCCGGGAGCGCGAAGTCGACGCCCAGCCGTTCGCGAAGTACATGGAAGGCTACGCGCCCGAGGTGAAGCTCTGGTGGGACAACTTCGGACCCTCGAACTGGGGCGTGCGCACCGAGGAGACGTCCGCCCTGCTCGGACTCCTCACGGCCAAAGCGGTCGCCGTCGAGCATTATCGCGATGGGCGCGTCACCTGGCCGGGCGGGCTCGGCGCCATCACTCACCGGCTGGGCGAGAAACTCGCGCCCACCCACGCCGCGCAGATGCTGACGGGAGCCGCGACCGTCCACGTACGCTCCACGCGCGACGCTGTCGAAGTCACTTACGTCCACGAAGGCCAACTGAAGACCGTCGCCGCCAAGACCGTCATCATGGCAACGCCCAAGTTCATCACCTGGCGGCTGGTCGAGGGACTGCCCGCCGCGCAGGTCGAAGCCATGAAGCAGATGCGCTATATCCCCTATCCGGTCGTCAATCTGGTGTTCTTGAAGCCGGTGTTCAACAAGGGCTATGACACCTGGTGTCCGGGCAATACGTTTACTGACTTCATCGTGGCGGACTGGACGCTCCAGCGCAACAAGCCCGGCTATCACCAGAAGTCAAACATCCTGACGTTCTACACGCCGCTTCGTCGGGACGAGCGGCCGCTCTTGCTCTTTGAAGACGGCGCGCGTGATGTGGCCTCGCGCGTCCTCACCGACTTCCAGAAGCTTTATCCTGGCTCGAACGTCGACCCGGTCGAAGTCCACATCTACCGCCGCGGCCATCCTCTTTATATGTCAACGCCCGGCTGCTATACCCAGGTGCAGCCGGTGGCGCGGCATCCGGCGGGACGCGTCGTCTTCGCCAACACCGATTCCGAAGGGCCCATCTCCTCGACCAACGAGGGAATCATCGCCGCGCGGCGCGCCGTCCATGAAGCCGAACAGATCCTGGCCGGCGGGCCGCTCGCGGGCCCGCGGTCGTCGAGGTCTCTCTTTGTTTGGGCCTGAAATCGCGCCCACCCAGGCCCGCGAACACGACGGCGTGGTGTTTGACACTTCCCGATCCGACCCGCTATAATTGCCGTTTCGACTCATCTCAGCCGAGGCGACTATCTTATGTATGCAATCTTTCGGACGGGCGGCAAGCAGTACAAGGTTTCTCCGGGCGACGTGATCCGCGTCGAGAAGCTGGAGGGCGAGCCCGGGTCCGAGGTCGAGTTCAACCACGTGTTTGCCGTGCGCAAGGACACCTTGACGCTCGGCTCGCCGCTGGTCGAGAACGCCAAGGTAACGGCGACTATTCTGCGGAACGCGCGCGAGCCCAAGGTGCGCGTGCTGAAGTACAAGCGCAAGAAGCAGTATCGCCGCACCATCGGACATCGCCAGCCGTACACCGAGGTGAAGATCCAGGAGATCGTCGCCTGAGTGTCGGGAGTCTTGGGGTCCGGCGTCCGGTGTCTGGGGTCCCAAAGCAATAACAGAGGATTAAGCTATGGCACACAAGAAAGGTCTCGGTAGCTCGCGCAATGGGCGCGACTCGAACGCGCAACGCCTAGGTGTGAAGCGCTTTGACGGCCAGTTCGTCTCGGGCGGGTCAATCCTCGTCCGGCAGCGCGGCACCAAGCTGAAGCCGGGCGAGAACGTCGGCCTGGGGAAGGACGATACGCTCTACGCCAAAGTGTCGGGCGTGGTCCGCTTCGAGGACAAGGGCAGCATGGGCCGATTCGTGAGTATTCTCGTCCCCTCGGCGAGTTAGCCCGACGTCCTGGCCGGGTAATCTCCCCGAAAGAATGATACAGGATTAACCCTCTCACCCGGCGCTGCGCGCCGCCCTCTCCCGCAAGGAGAGAGGGACTTAGATTTTACTCTCCCCTCCCCCCTTGCGGGGGAGGGGCCGGGGGTGAGGGGTCAGTACCGAACTGGTGTTCTGTCGGAGCTGAAGCTCCGACCCACGATGTCCCCTGCTCTTCCGTGTTCATTGACGAAGCCAAGATTCACGTGGCGGGTGGTGACGGCGGAAACGGCTGTGTCGCCTTTCGACGCGAGAAGTTCGTCCCGCGCGGTGGCCCGAGCGGCGGGGACGGCGGACGCGGCGGCAGCATCTATCTCGCGAGTTCCGAGCACCTCAACACGCTGCTGAAGTTCCGCTACAAACGCGAGTTCGCGGCCGAGCGCGGGCGGCACGGTGAAGGCTCGAACCGCCACGGGCGCGACGGCGGCGACCTGGTCATCGAAGTGCCCGTCGGGACGATCGTCTACGACGAAGCGAGCGGCGAGCAGATCTGGGACTTCACCACGCCGGGCCAGCGGTTCCTCGCATCCCAGGGCGGGCGCGGCGGACGCGGCAACGCCCGCTTTGCCACCTCGACGCATCAGGCGCCGCGCAAGGCTGAGGAGGGCAGGCCGGGCGAGGTCCGCGACCTCAAGCTCGAGCTCAAGCTGCTGGCCGACGTGGGTCTGGTGGGATTTCCCAACGCCGGGAAATCCACCCTCATCTCCCGCCTCAGCGCCGCGCGTCCCAAGATCGCCGACTACCCGTTTACTACCCTCGAGCCGCACCTGGGTGTGGTCGAGCTCGACCGCGATCGCACGTTCGTGATGGCTGACATTCCAGGGCTCATCGAAGGCGCGCATCTCGGCAAAGGGCTGGGCGTCCAGTTTCTGAAGCACATCGAGCGAACGCGCCTGTTGCTCCACCTGATCGATGTTTCGGAGACGGCGAGTTCGCCGGGGGACCCGGCCGAGGATTATCGCGTCCTCCGGGCGGAGCTCGAAAGCTTCAGTCCGGCCCTGACGACCAAGCCGATGCTGCTCGTCGCGTCCAAGGTCGACGTCGCGGGGAACGGAAAACGTCTCGCCGCGCTGCGGAAGTTTGCGAAGAAGCAGAAAATGCCGCTCTACGAAATCTCCGGGGTCACGGGCGAGGGGCTGGAAGCGTTGACGCGCGCCGCATGGCAGGCCCTTGAGCAATTGCCGGCGGCAGGGAGTCTTCCACCCGAAAGCCGAGACGCGGAAAACGCGGAATAAAGACCGACGCTTCGACGTTGCGCGGCGTGGACTTCAGCCTTTATCCTTTACACTTCAGGATTGGCGGCATCGCGGTCTGAACTGGCTTATACGTGAACATTGCCCTCTTCGGCGGAACGTTCGACCCCATCCACACCGGACACCTCCGGGCCGCCAAGGCGGCGGCGGGCCGCTTCGGGCTCGACCGCGTCCTGTTTGTGCCCTCGGCGCATCCTCCCCACAAGCAGGCCGGGCGGCTCACGCCCTTTTGCCATCGCTTTGCCATGGTGGCGCTGGCCTGCGCGACTGACCAGCGATACGTCCCGTCGCTGCTCGAGGCACCGACCGCCGACGCGCGGCCGCAGTATTCCGTCCAGACACTGCGCGCGCTTAGACGACGTCTCACGCCGGGCGACCGCCTGTTCTTCATCATCGGCGTGGATGCTTTCCTCGATCTGCCTCACTGGCGGGAGCCGCGCGCCTTACTGGACCTCGCGGATTTCATCGTGGTTTCACGTCCCGGCTCGGACGCGGGGAAGATCTGGAGCGTGCTTCCGCCCGAGATGACTTTGCCGGGCCCGCGCGCCCGGGCGGGAGGCTTGACGCAATCCGACACCATCCGGCTGCGCCGCGGCACGCTGTACATCCTGCGCGGCATCGACATGCACGTGGCCTCGCGCGACATCCGCGAAATGGCCGCTACCGGACGCCGAATCAGCGGCCTTGTTCCGGCGTCGGTCGAAAAGTATATTGCGAAGGAGCGGCTGTACGAGGCCGCCGGCCGCGGCACAAAGCAGTATTAGAGCGGCAAGAATGGTCACGGCACCCTCTTCTTGGGGATCGCGGAAGATGTCATTCTGAGGAGCGAAGCGACGAAGAATCTCGCTCTGAACGGAAGGCACTCGCTGAAAGCTAAGGACTGAGCGCTGAGGGCTGACCGCTGAAAACTGAGTCATGACACCCCACGTCAAGGAAGCCGTCCGCGCCGCTCAGGACCACAAGGCCGTCGAGCTGCGCGTCTTGAACCTCAGAGCGGTGAGCGGCTTCACGGACTATTTCCTCATCTGTTCGGGGACCTCGACGCGCCACACGCAAGCGCTCGCCGAGGCCATCGTCGAGCACTTGGAGAAGAAGGCCAGCCTCTCGCCCGCGCACATCGAGGGCTACAATGAGGCGCAGTGGATTCTGCTCGATTATCTCGATTTCGTGGTGCACATCTTCTCCGAGCAATCGCGGGAGTTCTACGATCTCGAGCGGCTGTGGAAGAAGGCGGAACACCTCAAGGTGGAGTGACGGGCGCGGATGCGTATCCGGCTGATTGCCGATGGCAAGCTCAAGGACGCGGCGCTCTGTGCTCTCGAGGCGGACTACGTCGCGCGCCTCAAGCACTTCACGGAGTTGGTGATTGAGGAGACGCCGCGCCGCGCCGCGGCGACCCAGCGCCGAACGAAGCCGGGCCGCTCGAGCCGGGGCGGCATCACGGTCTGCCTGGACGCTTCCGGGCGCGAGTGGACGTCCCAGCAGTTTGCCGAGTGGCTGGGCAAGCAAGCGCTCAGTGGGACGCGCGAACTCGCGTTCCTGGTGGGCGGCGCCGAGGGATTCCCGGCGGCCTTCAAGCAGCAGGCGGACCTGGTGCTGGCGCTGTCGCGCATGACGCTGACCCACGACTGGGCGCGCGTCCTGCTGCTCGAGCAGATTTATCGCGCGTTCACCATCCTGCGCGGCTATCCTTACGCGCGCTGAGAGGCGGAATTGCCCGAAGTCCGCAAAGGCCTGATCATCGTTTATACGGGTCCAGGCAAGGGGAAGACGACCGCCGCCCTGGGCGCCGCGCTGCGCGCTGTGGGTCAGGGTTTAAGGGTCCTGATGGTACAATTCATCAAGGGCTCCTGGCACTACGGGGAGCTCGACGCGGCCGAAATGCTCGGCAAGGAGCGCTTCACCATCCTTCCCATGGGACGCGGCTTCGTGAAGGTGGGCGAAGAGAAGCCTGACCCGGAGGATGTGCGGCGCGTGGAGGAAGCCTGGCAATTCGCGAGCCAGAAGCTCGCGAGCGGCGAGTACGACCTGGTGATCCTGGACGAAATCAACTACGCCATCAGCTACCGGATGCTCGACCCGGAGCAGGTCGTCCAGGCGCTGCGCGCGAAGCCCGAGATGGTGCACGTCATCCTGACCGGGCGCAACGCACATCCCTCGATCACCGAAGTGGCGGATCTCGTGACCGAAATGCGCGAGGTGAAGCATCCGTATCAGAAGGGGATCCTGGCACAACGGGGGATTGATTATTAGTGGCGCATCATCGAAGAGTGGGCACCCTATGGGAAGTGTTATCCTGAGCGGAGCGAAGAGCCTGTCCTGAGCCACGCGAAGGAATCTCGCTCTAGTTCCGGCACTGCGGGATTCTTCGGCGCTGCGCTCCTCAGAATGACACCCCCGCGACACCAGACCCCTGGTTCTGTATGAAGTGGTTTCGCAAAGACAACAAGCCGCTCGCTGCACCGCGGGAGAAGCGCGTCCAGACCGAGGGTCTGTGGATCAAGTGTGACGGCTGCAAGCACATCCTCTGGAAGAAAGACCTGGAAGCGAACCTGCTCTGCTGCCCGAAGTGCGGCCATCACTTCAAGATGGGCTCCCGGCCGCGCCTCGAGATGCTCTTTGACGAGGGCCGCTACACCGAGCACGACGCGGGCCTGGCGTCGACCGACCCCTTGAAGTTCCAGGACACCAAGAGCTACGCGCAACGCTTGAAGCACGCCGAGAAAGTGACGGGACTCAAGGACGCGCTGATTACCGGCGAAGGAACGCTCGAGGGCAAGCGGGTGATCATCTGCGGCATGGAATTCCAGTTCATCGGCGGCTCGATGGGCGCCGTGGTGGGTGAGAAGATCACGCGCGCCATCGATCGCTCGATCGCGCAGAAGCTGCCGCTGGTAGTGGTCTCCTGCTCGGGCGGAGCGCGCATGATGGAGGGCGCGATCAGCCTGATGCAGATGGCCAAGATCTCGGCGGCGCTCGCCAGGCTCGACGAGGTCCGCCAGCCGTACCTCTCCGTGCTGACCGATCCCACGACCGGCGGCGTCACCGCGAGCTTCGCCATGCTGGGCGACCTGAACATCGCCGAGCCCGGCGCGCTCATCGGCTTCGCCGGACCGCGCGTCATCGAGCAGACCATCCGCCAGAAGCTCCCCGAAGGATTCCAGCGCGCCGAGTTCCTGCTCGCCCACGGCATGCTCGACGCCATCGTTCCGCGCAAGGAGCTGAAGCCGTATCTGGCTCAGGCACTGAGCTTCCTGGGGGCGTAAGCCTGGGCGGTTGACTGCTCTCGGAGCAGCCGCTATGGTTAGGAAGTGAAGGTACGCGAGGTCGTGCGGATGCTTAGCGACGACGGCTGGTACTTGGTGAGGACGCGCGGGAGTCAACCAGGACAAGCATCCGACGAAGAAGGGTTTGGTCACGGTTCCTGGAAACGCCGGCGACGAACTCGCGCGTGGCACGCTTAACAGCGTCTTGAAGCAGGCGGGGCTGAAACAATGAAGAAGTATCTTGTCGTCGTCGAAGAGACGGGCACTGGATACTCGGCCTATTCTCCGGACCTGGAGGGCTGCGTCGCGACTGGTCGCACGCGAGAAGAAGTTGAGCAAAATATGCGAGAGGCTATCGAGTTTCACCTGGAAGGGATGCAGCTCGAAGGTCTTGAAATTCCCAAGCCGCACACGTATTCGGCCTACGTCGAAGTGCCTGCCTGAGAAATCCCGGAGACGAATGCGGCTGGATGCCGGACTTTCCGCTAACGCCGGAACCTGATCCCGGACACGCGGTCTAATGACTCACACCGAATGCCTCGCCTATCTCGCTGACCTTGGGCACGAACTGCGCGGGGTGAAGTTCGGCCTGGAGCCCATCCAGGCGGTGCTCGAGGCGCTTGATCATCCTGAGCGCGCTTATCCGACGGCGATCGTCGCCGGCACCAACGGTAAGGGGTCGACGTCGGCGATTCTCGCCAGCATCCTGCAGCGCGCCGGATACCGCACCGGGCTCTACACGTCGCCGCACCTGGTCCGCGTCAATGAGCGAATCCGCGTGGACGGGAGGGAAATCGCGGATGAGGACTTCGCCGGCTCGTTCAGCGAGGTCCGGCAGTCGATCGACCGGTTGGTCGAAGCGAAGTCGCTGGAGCAGCGCCCCAGCTTCTTTGAATATCTCACCGCCACGGCCTTCCTGCATTTCGCGAGGACGCAGGCTGACTTCGTCGTGCTGGAAGTAGGCATGGGGGGACGGCTCGACGCGACCAACGTGACGGAACCGCGCGTCGCCGTGATCACCAACGTCGACCTCGACCACATGGAGTTCCTGGGCTCGACGCACGCCGCCATCGCGGGCGAGAAGGCGGGCGTCATCAAGCCGCGACGGCCCGTGGTGTCGGCCTGCGAACATCCTGACGCCGTCGAGGTTGTACGCCGGCGTGCCGCGGAACTCGATGCCGAGCTCTTGGAGCTGCCGCGCTTTGCCACGCTTTCGAACCTCGCCAGCCTTGACGGTCGCGCCACTTTCGACCTGGCGCTCGATGGCCATCGCTTTGCGGGACTCGAAGCGCCGCTGCGAGGCGCCTTCCAGGTGAAGAACGCCATGGCGGCGCTGACGGCAGCATGCTGGCTCGCGGCCGATGGCTTTGACATTTCGACCGCCGCCATGGTCGAGGGACTCCGCTTGGCATCCTGGCCGGGACGGCTCGAAGTGGTCAGTGAGCGGCCGCTGGTAGTGGTCGACGGAGCGCACAATCCCGCTGCGGCGCGCGAGGTCGCGACGTTTGTCCGCGAGCGCTGGACGGGACGCCGCCTCCGGCTGATCTACGCTTCCATGCGCGACAAGGCGATGGGTGAGATCAGCGAGATCCTCTTCCCGCTGGCCGATGAGGTCTACTTCACGCGTCCACCGATTGAGCGGGCGGCGACGCCGGAGGAGATTCTCGAGGCGGCGCGTTATCGTCCGCGCCACGTGGTTTTGGAGCCTGACCCGGCGCGGGCGCTGGCCGCAGCGCGTGACGCGAGCTCGCCCGACGACGTCGTGCTCGCCTGTGGCTCGCTCTTCCTGGTCGGGGCGCTCTTGAGAGCTGTGACGAGTGACCAGTGACAAGTGACCAGCAGACTGATGGGCACTGTTTCCACAGCTCCGGCCAAGAAAGCGTCCGCCGGCGAAGATGAGGGCTGGCGGTATTACCTGAGCTACGCGCGCTCGCTCATCATCACCAACAACCTTATCTACCTCTACACCGCGTTCTGTGGGACAGCCTCGCTCCTCGGTTCGCTCTTTGACTCGCGCGGTCGCTGGCAACACGGCTGCGCGCGGCTCTGGTCGTGGCTGATTTTGAAGACGGGTGGAGTCCGCGTGAGGGTACAAGGGCTCGAACACGTGCCGCGCGGCGAAACGGTTATCTTCTGCGCCAATCATCCGAGCGCCATGGACATCCCGATCCTGTTTGTCTACCTGCCCGTGCAGTTCCGCTTTCTCGCCAAGCGCGAACTCTTCCTGCTGCCCTTTCTCGGATGGCACCTGCGCCGCTCCGGACACATTGCCGTTGACCGGGGACGCCCGCGCGAGGCGCTCAAGAGCTTCGAGGAAGCGGCGGCGAAGATACGCGCCGGAAGTCCCGTGGTGCTGTTCCCCGAGGGCAGCCGGAGCCGCAAGGGGGATCTCGGGCCGTTCAAGGCTGGCAGCTTTTATCTCGCGATCCGCGCCGGCGTGCCGGTGATTCCTATCACTCTGAACGGGACGCGCCATGTCCACAAACCCGATACGTATCATGTCCGCTCGGGGCAGACGGAGCTGATCATCCACGAGCCGATTCCGACCGCAGACTTCAATCCCGAGGATGTGGACAAACTCTCAGCAATGGTGCGCGAGAGGATTCTCTCGCGCCTCGCCGTGAAGGAGTCAGCGTGAAGGCGCGCGCTTCCACGCGGCAATCCGCTCATCGACCGATGACTCCAGTGATCGACTTGCACGATCAAGTGGCCGTGGTGACGGGCGGATCGCGCGGTATCGGCGCGGCGACGGTGAAGCTGCTGGCTGCGGCGAGGGCGCATGTGTTCTTCAGCTATCACCGGGCATCGCGCGCCGCGCTGGAGGTCATCCGCGCCTGCCGCGACGCGCCGGGACATGGCGCGGCACTCGCTGCCAACGTCTCACGCTCGGCCGACGCCCAACGATTGATCGACGTCGCGGTGCGCAAGTGCGGCCGGATCGATATCCTGGTGGCCAACGCCGGAATCTGGAACGCCCGGCCGGCGCCTATCGAAAGGATGACCGAGTCCGAGTGGGACGAGATGATGGCCGTCAACCTGAAGGGCGTCTACACGGTGATCCACGCCGCCGTACCCCACATGATCCGCCAGAAGGGCGGACGGATCATCGTGGTGTCGTCGACGGCGGGACAGCGCGGCGAAGCATTCCACACCCACTACGGTGCGAGCAAAGGCGGCGTCATCAGCCTGGTGAAGGGGCTCTCGACGGAGCTTGCGCCGCACCGGATTCTCGTGAACTGCGTCGCGCCCGGCTGGGTCTCGACCGACATGGCGCGTTCCGTGACTCGCAACCGGCGCGAGTTCAAGAAGGCCACGGCTCCGATCCCTCTCGGACGCTTTGCGCGTCCGGAAGAAATCGCCATGCCCATCTTGTTCCTGGCGTCAGAAATGGCATCGTATATTACGGGTGAGGTGCTGAACGTGAATGGAGGAAGCGTGCTGTGCGGATGAGAATCAAGCCAGAGCGGGCTTTCGGGGGCTCGCTCCCACGGCTTCTCGCCCCCTCACCCGGCGCTGGCGCGCCACCCTCTCCCCCGAGGGGGAGAGGGTCGCTACTTTCTGTCTCTTGCCTCCTGCCTTTTGCCTTCTGCCTTTTGCCTTTCGCCCTCTGCCTTCCTTCCGCCTCTGCCCAGCAGCCCCAATCCCCGGCGGTACCCGCGCCTCCCACGCGCGCTCCCGTCGTCGATCCCAAAGCGCAGGCGCTGATCGACAAGATCATCAAAACGCTGGGCGGTCCGGCGTTCATGGGATTCAAGACGCTGACCACGCACGGCCGAACCTATTCCATCGTCGACGAGTCGACGGCCGGCATGGCCCCGTACACTCAGCTCATGGAGTATCCCGACAAGCGTCGCTTCACCTACGGCAAGAGCAAGCCCGTGGCCCTCATCAACAACGGCGACCAGGATTGGGAAGTGGACCAGTACGGCACTACGCATCAGTTGCCGGTGCAGATTCTGCGCTGGCGAGTCTCGAACTATTACAGCCTGGAGAACCTGCTGCGGCTGCGCATCCACGAGCCGGGCGTACTGATCCAGATGGGCGGGGTCGATTTTGTGGACAACTTGCCCGTGCAGGTTGTCGAGGTCGTCGACGCGAAGCAGGTGGACATCAAGGTGTACGTCAACCGCACCACCTTCCTGCCTCTGCGCATCGCCTATTCGGCGCTCAATCCCACGACGCACGAACAGGACGAATACGCGGACGACTACTCCGACTACAAGGATTTCGATGGCGTCATGACGCCCATGCACATCGGGCGCTTCATCAACGACGAGCGTGTGTCGGAAACCTTCCGCAGCTCCGCCAAGTACAATGAGACGTATCCGCCGGGGACGTTCACTCCGACCGGCCATTGATGCTGCTGCCGTGAATTCGGCGCACGCGGCGCGGCGATGGTGATAGGATAGTAGCTTCTATGAAGCCGGAAATGCGCGGGACGACGATTCTGGCCGTGCGTCGCGGCAGCCATCTTGCGATGGGCGGCGACGGCCAAGTGACCATGGGCGAGAGTGTGGTCAAGCAGAAGGCGCGCAAGATCCGGCGGCTCTATAGCGACAAGATTCTCGCCGGTTTCGCCGGGTCGACCGCCGACGCGCTCTCGCTCTTTTCGCGCTTCGAGCAGAAGCTCGACGAGTATCACGGCAACCTGGCGCGTTCCGTGGTGGAGCTGGCGAAGGACTGGCGCACCGACCGCGCCTTGCGGCATCTCGAGGCGCTGCTGCTCGTCGCGGACGCCAAGCAGACGTATCTGGTGAGCGGCAACGGCGACGTCATCGAGCCCGATGACGGCATCGTCGCCATCGGCTCAGGCGGGCCGTACGCGCTGGCCGCGGCACGCGCTCTCGCCAAGCACACTCAGCTCAGCGCCAAGGAGATCGTTCAGGAGGCGATGCAGCTCGCGGGACAAATGTGCATCTTCACCAACGACCAGATCGTGATTGAGGAGTTGCAGTAAGCCGGAGGCTGGAAGATGGCTGGTGCGCTCCGGATTCCAGGAAATCTTATATGGTCTTTTATCTGCCCGAGAGCATTGACACCGCGACGACGCTCGACGAGCTGACGCCGCGGCAGATCGTCGCGGAGCTCGACAAACACGTGGTCGGCCAGGACCGCGCCAAACGCGCCGTCGCCGTAGCGCTCCGCAACCGGATGCGTCGCCAGAAGCTGGCGGAAGAGCTGGCGGAAGAGATTCTGCCCAAGAACATCATCATGATCGGGCCCACCGGCATCGGCAAGACGGAGATCGCGCGCCGCCTCGCCCGGCTCACCAATTCGCCTTTCCTCAAAGTCGAGGCTTCGCGATTCACCGAGGTGGGCTACGTCGGCCGCGACGTCGAGTCCATGGTGCGCGACCTGGTGGAAATCTCGATCGACATGGTGCGCGAAGAGAAGGTCGACGAAGTGGCGGAAAAGGCCGAGCAGAACGCCGAGGAGCGCGTCCTCGACCTGCTGCTGCCTTCGCCCGCACTGGCGCGTCAGGAGCGTCCGGCTGCCGTTGACTCGAACGGCGCGGCAAGCGCAGCGGCTGCCGAGGCCTTCCAGCGCACGCGCGAGAAGCTTCGCGCCCAGCTTCGCGAGGGCAAGCTCGACGACCGCCAGGTGGAAGTGGACGTGCGCGAGCGCAGCTTCCCGGCCTTCGAAATCATCTCCTCCCAGGGCATCGAGGAGATGGACATCAACATCAAGGACATTCTGCCGGGACTCTTCGGCCAGCGCGGCGCGAAGAAGCGCAAGATGCGCGTGGCCGACGCCATGGAATACCTGATCCAGGAAGAAGAGGGCAAGCTGATCGACATGGATCAGGTCACGCGCATGGCGGTAGGACGCGCCGAGCAGTCAGGGATCATCTTTATCGATGAAATCGACAAGATCGCGGGACGCGAGCGCGGTCACGGCCCGGACGTAAGCCGCGAGGGAGTGCAGCGCGACATCCTGCCCATCGTGGAGGGCACGACGGTCAACACGCGCTACGGCATGGTGCGCACCGACCACATCCTGTTCATCGCCGCGGGCGCCTTCCACGTCTCCAAGCCCTCGGACCTGATCCCCGAACTCCAGGGACGCTTCCCCATCCGTGTGGAACTGCACTCGCTCTCGGTCGAGGACTTCATCCGCATCCTCAAGGAGCCGAAGAGCGCGCTTGTGAAGCAATACATCGCGCTGCTCGAGACCGAAGGAATCAAGCTGCAGTTTACCGACGACGCGCTCGAGGAAATCGCGCGGTTTTCGGCGGTGGTCAACGAGCAGACGGAGAACATCGGGGCGCGGCGCCTACACACCATCATGGAAAAGCTGCTCGACGAGATCTCCTTCGAGGGTCCCGACCTCAAACGCAAGAACGTGCGCATCGACGCGGGCTACGTCCAGAAGCAGTTGGCCGACATCGTCAAGAACCAGGACCTCAGCCGGTATATTCTGTGAGTGTTGGCCCGTTGATTCCTCGCCTCGGCGGCTCCCACCAGAGAATCTCACACGCCTTGCAGCGCCTGCCGGCGATGATGGTCGCGCTGGCACTGTGTCTGCTCGCGGCTTGCGCGGCGCAAGGTCCGCCGCAACCGCCCCGTATCGAGCGGCCGGAGCAGATTACTGATCTCGCCGTGACGCAGGTGGGCCGTAAGCTCGACCTCAGCTTCACGCCGCCCGAGCTGGCAACGGACGGCGAGCGGTTGTCGAAACCGCTCGAAATCGAAATCTTCCGCACCGTGACGCCGGCGGGCCAGAAGCCTGCGCCCGCCACGAGCGCCGCGACCCCGTGGAAGACGCTTGAACCCGGCGACCTCGCTCACCATACCCAAGGCGAAGCGGTCAAGGTAGCGAGCGCGCTTTCCGAGCAGGAGTTCAGCCAGGCGATTGGCTCGACGTTCGCGTTCGCGGTCCGCGGGCTGACGCGCGGCTTCGAGCGCCGGCCCATTCCGGGTGAATGGTCGAAGGCGGCGCAGGTGACACTGCTCGACGTGTCGGCGCCGGTCGAAGGACTCGGGGGACAGACCGCCCAGCACTCGATCGAGCTCCGTTGGACGCCGCCGTCCAAAGGTCTCGCGGGCGGCGCGCTGCCGCCCGTCGCCGGCTATAGGGTTTACAGAAGCAAAACCGGCAAGCCGGACTCCTTTCAATCCATCGCCAAACCCAACGACCCTGACTACCAGGATCACGACTTTGTTTTCGATACGACGTACTTCTACAAAGTGCGGGCCGTGTTCAAGCAGGCTGGGCAAACGGCGGCGAGCGACGACTCGCAGCCCTTCGTCGTCACGCCGCACGATATCTTTCCGCCGGGAGCGCCCGCCGGACTCAGCGGGCTCTACAATGGCGCAGCCGTCGAGCTGATCTGGACCGCCAATACCGAACCCGACCTCGCCGGATACAACGTCTACCGGCGCGATGAGACCGTACCTGAGAACGCGAGCGCGCCGCCGCAGAGGCTCAATCGCGAGCCGGTGGGGACGCCGGTCTACCGTGATACGTCGGTTGAGCGCGGTCATCAGTACGGCTATTGGGTGACCGCCGTGGACCGCGCCAAGAACGAGAGTGCGCTTTCCGCCGTGGTTCGAGTGGAGACTCAGTGAGCGCGAGGCGGTCATCGAGGCCCGCGGCCTGAGTGGTATAATCGAAGCGTTCTGTGCTCGAAGACTCCAGCCAGGTGAACTTGTGGTGACTCCGTCGATGCGCCTCACCGCTGTGTTGGCCGCCGCGGTGGCGGTGACTGCCGGCGCCTGGATGGTGAGGCGCGTAGTGCGCGCGCGTCGCAAGTCGCCGGAGGAACTCGAACGCCTCCGGCGCTTGGAAGTGAACCAGCAAGGACGCATCACCGCCGGCCAGGTGATCGACCTCGTAGACACCGCGACGGCGGGACGGGCCAGTCGCCTGGTCGTGTATCAATATGAGCTTGCGGGCGTCACCTACGAGGCGTCGCAGGACTTGGCGGCGCTTCCCGCCGCGTGGACGCTGGCAACCCAGGCGCTGGGCGAAATGGTGAGCATCAAGTACAGTCCCAGGACGCCGACAAACTCTATCGTCGCCTGCGAAAATTGGTGCGGTCTCAAGGCGAGAAGTTGAACGCGCTGACGCCCGAACGCAGATCTCTCCCATGACGCTACAGGAAAAACTCGACGAGCTCCGCCGCCGGCGGAGCCAGGCCGAAGCGGGCGGCGGCGAAGAGCGCGTCGCGCGCCAGCACGCTGAGGGAAAGCTCTCGGCGCGCGAGCGGCTCGAACTGCTGTTTGACGAGGGCGCGTTCGAAGAGCTCGACAAGCTCGTGGAGCATACCTGCACGGATTTCGGCATGGCCGAGCAGCGCATCCCGGGCGACGGCGTGGTGTCGGGCTACGGCCGCATCCACGGCCGGCTGGCCTACGCCTTCGCGCAGGACTTCACGGTGTTCGGCGGCTCGTTGAGCGAGGCCAACGCCCGAAAGATCGTCAAGGTCATGGACCTGGCGATGAAGGTGGGCGCGCCTGTCATCGGCCTCAACGACTCAGGCGGGGCGCGCATCCAGGAGGGCGTCGCATCGCTCGCCGGCTATGCCGACATCTTCCTGCGCAACACGCTCGCCTCGGGCGTAGTGCCGCAGATTTCCGCCATCATGGGACCGTGCGCGGGCGGCGCGGTCTATTCGCCGGCGATTACCGACTTTACCGTGATGGTCGAGAAGTCGAGTTACATGTTCGTGACTGGACCCGACGTCATCAAGACGGTGATGCACGAGGACGTGACCAAAGAGGCGCTGGGCGGGCCGATGACTCACAACCAGACGAGCGGTGTCGCCCACTTCATCGCCCGCGACGATCCGGACGCGCTGGCGCTCATCCGCGAGCTGCTCTCCTTCATGCCCCAGAACAACCGCGAGGATCCGCCGCGCGCCGACTCCGCCGATCCCGTCGATCGCACCGACGAGACGCTCGACCGCGTGGTGCCGGCCGAGTCTGACAAGCCTTACGACATCAAGGACGTCATCCAGCGCGTGGTCGACGACGGCTATCTGCTCGAAGTGCACGAGCATTTCGCCAGGAACATCGTGGTGGGTTTCGCGCGGCTGGGCGGGGAGAGCGTAGGCATCGTCGCCAATCAGCCTGCGGTGCTTGCCGGCTGCCTCGACATCAACGCCTCGGTGAAGGGCGCGCGGTTCGTACGCTTCTGCGACGCCTTCAACATCCCGCTCGTTACCTTCGAGGACGTACCCGGCTTTCTGCCCGGCACCCAACAGGAATTCGGCGGCATCATCCGTCACGGCGCGAAACTGCTGTTCGCCTTCGCCGAGGCTACGGTGCCGAAACTGACGGTTATCACCCGCAAGGCCTATGGCGGCGCCTACTGCGTGATGGCGTCAAAGCACATCCGCACTGACATCAACTTTGCGTACCCCACGGCGGAAATCGCCGTCATGGGTCCTGAAGGCGCGGTCAGCATCGTCTACCGGCGTGAATTGCAGAAAGCTGATGACCCCGAAAAGACGCGAAGCCAGAAGGTGGAAGAGTTCCGCGAGCGCTTTGCAAATCCCTACATCGCCGCCGAGCGCGGTTACATCGATGCCGTCATCCAGCCGCGCGACACTCGTCCCAAGCTCATTACGGCGCTCAGGATGCTGGCGAGCAAGCGCGACACGAATCCAGCCAAGAAACACGGAAACATTCCCTTGTGAGGCTACTGCGTGTCCTGATACTCCGCCGGGGCGACGTTGTCCGATTTCTCGTCCAGAGAAGTCCCGGGACCGTACGCTACTTTCTGGTACTTGTTTCCTTGCTTGCGGATGACGTCGCGCCATCCGTCCTTCCAGGTGATGCGGGCTTCGTTGTCGACCAGGACCCATGTGCCGTCGCTACCTCCATCGATGGACTTGTGGGCCGTACCATCCGTTCTCAGGACGATGTCAAACGTCCCAGGCGTTCCACCGCCCACGCCGACCTTCCACCGTCCGGTGAAGCGAGCGCTGCCGATGGAAGCGGCCGGTCCGGCGCGCTCGAATTCGATCCGGGCGACATCGGCGAGGCGGAAACTCTCGCGGTGGCCGTCTTTGAGGATAATGACGATGCTGCCCTCCGGCTCCTGCGCCCGTAGTACGAGTGCGCCGCCGGCCGTTAGCGCCAGGGCCAGCACGGCTGCGCCCGGTAAGACCCTGCTCAACCTGCACATTCTCACACCTCCTTGCCGGTCACAGCGCCGGCCACTGCTCCATCATACGATACCGGAGTGTGCCGAGTTCCCGCCGCGAAAAGCGCGGGAATCAGTTTCCCAACCCTGGCCCGGCGACGCGACCCATCGTCTTGACCAGCCTTCATCCGTCGCCCATAATGCCAGATTACCGGTTCAGTACCATCGCTGGTGGGGGTTATTTGCGCGACATTCGCAAAGTGGCGGTTTTGGGCGCAGGCACGATGGGGGCGCGTATCGCGGCGCATCTGGCAAACGCCTCGATTCCGGCGGTCCTGCTTGACATCGTGCCGCGTCAGCTCACGCCTGACGAGCAACGCAAGGGGCTTGCCCTGAGCGACCCGCGGGTGCGTAACCGCATCGCGCAGGCGGGACTCGACGCCGCCCTGAAGTCGCGGCCCGCGGCGTTCTTCACGCCCGAAGCCGCCCGCATGATTACGGTGGGCAATTTCGAGGACCACCTCGCCTGGGTCAAGGATTGCGACTGGATCATCGAGGCGGTCACCGAAGACCGCTCGATCAAGCGCGCCTTGCTCGAGAAGCTGCAAGCCGTCCGCGCGCCCGGCGCCATCGTCAGCTCGAACACGTCCGGCATCTCGATTGCGAGCATCGCCGAAGGTTTTCCCGAGGAATTCCGGCGTCACTGGCTGGGGACGCATTTCTTCAATCCGCCGCGCTACATGAAGCTGCTCGAAGTGATCCCGACCGCTGACACGCTGCCTGACGTCGTCCAAGCGGTGTCGCGCTTCGGCGACGTCGTACTCGAGAAAGGCATCGTCATCGCCAAAGACTCGCCGAACTTCATCGCCAACCGCGTCGGCACCTTTACGACGCTCAACGTGCTGCACATCATGCAGGAGGGCGGCTACACCATCGAGGAGATCGACGCGCTTACCGGACCCGCCATGGGACTGCCCAAGTCGGCGACGTTCCGCACGCTCGACATCGTGGGGCTCGACGTGCTGATCCACGTAGTCGAGAACCTCAAGGAGTCGCTTCCTGATGACGAGCGCCGCGACGTCTTCGAGGTTCCGGCGTTCATCGCGCAAATGGCGGAGCGCAAGCTCCTGGGCGACAAGACCGGGCAGGGCTTCTACAAGAAGGTCAAGGGTGGCGAGGAGAGCGCGATCCTGACGCTCGACCTCCAGACGTTTGAATACCGCGAGCGCCAGCGGCCGAAGTTCCCCTCGCTCGACATGGCGCGCAACATCGAGGATCCGCGCCAGCGTATCGCGACGCTCGTCCAATCGCCGGACCGCGCCGGCGAGTTCTACCGCCGCACGCTCGGCGACACGTTCCATTACGCCGCCCACCGCATCCCTGAAATCTCCGATGACATCGTCTCCATCGACAACGCCATGAAGTGGGGCTTCAACTGGGAGTGCGGCGTGTTCGAGATTTGGGATGCCCTGGGCGTGGAGAAGATCGTCGGCCAGTGGCAGAAGGAGAATCGCCCGGTTCCCCCGCTCGCCGCGAAGCTTCTCGCCTCAGGGAAGAAATCGTTCTATGAGCGCGCCGAGGGCGTAACGCGCTACTTCGACTTTTCGACAGCGGCGATGCGGGCGCTCGAGGACGGCCCCGGCGTGATCGTGCTTTCGGCGCTGCGCGACCGCAAACGCGAGATCAAGCGCAATCCCGGCGCGAGCCTCATCGACCTGGGCGACGGCGTGGTCTGCCTCGAGTTCCATTCCAAGATGAACTCCATCGGCGCCGACACCGTGCAGATGATGCACGCGGGACTCAAAGCGTTGAGCGACGGTTTCGACGCTATGGTCATCGGCAACCAGGCGTCGAACTTCTCGGTGGGCGCGAACCTCATGCTCATCCTGATGAGCATCCAGGAAGGCGAGTGGGACGACGTCGACCAGGCGGTGCGCACCTTCCAGAACGCCAACATGGCGCTCAAGTACGCGCCGAAGCCGGTGGTTGCGGCGCCGTTCGGACTGACGCTGGGCGGAGGAGTGGAAATCTCGATCCACTCGACGCGCGTGCGTGCCGCCGCGGAAACTTACATGGGACTGGTCGAGGTCGGGGTAGGCATCATTCCGGCGGGCGGCGGCACCAAGGAGATGCTGGTGCGCGCCATGGACGCGGCGCCGCGCGACGAGGAGGCCGATCCCTTCACGCAGGTCAAGGAAGTGTTCCAGAACATCGGCATGGCCAGAGTGTCGACGAGCGCGGAAGAAGCGCGCCGCCTCGGGTATCTCGCGCCGCGCGATTCCATCAGCATGAATCGCGACCGGCAGATTGCCGACGCGAAACAGTTGGCGCTCGACCTCGTGAAGCTCGGCTACCGGTCCGGTAAGCCGCGCGAGGATATCCTGGTGCTCGGCCAGGCGGCGTTCGCCAAGATGAAGCTCGGCCTGCACCTGATGCGCCGCGCCGAGTACATCTCGGACTACGACGTAATCGTCGGGACCCAGCTCGCCCGAGTGCTCTCGGGTGGCGGCGAGTTCACGTCGCCGCAGCGCGTTTCCGAGCAGTATCTGCTCGACCTCGAGCGCGAGGCTTTCGTGAGCCTGTGCGGGCAGAAAAAAACCGTCGAGCGGATGCAGTACATGTTGAAGAAAGGGAAGCCGTTGAGGAACTAAGAAAGCTGACGTGCCGGAGAGGCCCCAGACCACCCGCCCCTGGCCCGCGCGCATCGTAAATCCTGAACTTCGAGACGTTTCCCTGTATCCTGACGTTGCGGGTGTAACCAGAAGTGCTGACTCCGTCGCATGGCTTAGGAAGGTGGAGATGCTGACTGTCTTGCTCACACTGATAAGCGCCCTCGTGGGATTTGCGGTCCCGCGTCCGCCGGCCTCGGCCGCCACCAAGGCGTCCGCCGTCCGGCTCGACGGCCTGGCGCGTGCGCGTCTCGCGAAACGATACGGCGAGCTTCCTTTGAGCTTTGAAGCGAACGAAGGCCAGGCGGATGGGCGCGCCAGGTTTGTGGCGCGAGGACGCGGCTACGTCGCGCTCCTCGAGCCCGGGCAGATTGTGCTGGGATTGACGCCGCTCAACCGCAGCCAGCGAAGCGCGTCGCTGCGGATGACGCTGGTCAACGCGAACCCCCGTGCCACGATTTCTGGTGTGGACCTGCTGCCGGGCAAGAGCAACTACTTCGTCGGCGCAAATCCTGCCGGCTGGCACAGCAACATCCCGACCTACGCCAAGGTGCGCTACGCACAAGTTTACCCCGGCGTCGATCTGGTGGCTTACGGCAACCAGCGACAGCTTGAATATGACTTCGTTCTCGCCCCGCATACTGGTGTCAGGCAGCTTCGACTGAGAATCGATGGCGCGCGCCGGCTCGCTTTGGACCCTCAGGGCAATTTGTTGGTCGCGACGGCCGGCGGCCAACTCTCCTTTCTACGGCCCATCGCCTACCAGGGATCGAACCCTGCCGCGCGGCATCGCGTCCGGACGCGCTACGTGTTGCGGCCGAAGCACGAGATCGGATTTGAGGTTGCATCTTACGATCCCGGCCAGCCGCTGGTGATCGATCCCGTACTCAATTACTCGACGTTCCTGGGAGGCAGTGGCGGCGACGTGGGCGAAGGGATCGCCGTGGATGCTTCAGGCAACGCTTACGTCACGGGTGCGACCGCCTCGCTGAACTTCCCCACATCCTCGCCGTTCCAAAAAACGATCGGCGGAGGCGCGGACGTGTTCGTGGCGAAACTCAACGCGACGGGCAGCGCACTGACGTACTCGACGTATCTGGGCGGCGTGGGCGACGACCTGGGCAACGCGATCGCCATCGACGCCTCGGGCAACGCCTATGTGACGGGCAGCACTTTGTCGGCGGATTTCCCCACCACAACCGGCGCTTTCCAGACCAAGTACGGCGGCTCGGGTGACGCCTTTGTCGCGGTGCTGAATCCCTCGGGCGCCGCGCTCGTCTATTCCTCGTACCTCGGCGGCAGCGGCTCGGACTTTGGACAGGGTCTCGCCGTCGATTCTTCCGGCAACGCTTATATTACGGGCTCGACCGATTCCGCTGATTTCCCCACCGCGAAGCCGCTCCAGAGCGCGAACGGCGGCGCGTCCGACGCTTTCGTGGCCAAGGTGAATTCCTCCGGCTCGACCCTGGTTTACTCCACGTATCTCGGCGGCTCAGCGGCTGACACCGGCCAGGCGATCGCGGTCGACGGCTCCGGCGATGCTTATGTCGCGGGCGCGACCGCGTCCGCGAACTTCCCCGTCGCGAGCCCGCTCCAGCCATCGAACGGCGGTGGCAGCCAGGACGCGTTCGTCAGCAAGCTGAGCGCCGACGGCTCGACGCTCGTCTACTCGACCTATCTCGGCGGGAGCGGCACCGACCGCGCCTTTGGGATTGCGCTCGACTCTGCGGCCAACGTCTACGTCGTCGGCGACACGACGTCTGCCAACTTCCCGACGACCTCGGGAGTCGTGCAAGCGGGCAATAACGGCAGCAGCGATGCATTCGCCAGCAAACTGAACGCGGCCGGCTCCGCGCTGGTTTACTCGACCTTGCTCGGCGGCAGCGGCCTTGACCGCGCCACTGCCGTCGCCGTTGATGCCAGCGGACACGCTTTCATCACCGGCTTGACGCAATCCAGCAACTTCCCGACCGCGCACCCCGTTCAAACGAACTTCGGGGGCGGCGCCTGCGGATCGAGCCCTTGCTCGGACGCTTTTGTGACGGAGCTCGATCCGCCAGCGGCTTCGCTCGTCTACTCGACGTATCTCGGCGGCAGCGGCGCGGACGCGGGACAGGCGATTGCGCTCGATTCTTCCGGCAATGCCTACGTGGCGGGCGGCACAGCGTCCTCGAACTTCATCGCGATTGGAGGCGCCGTCCAGGGTACGTATGGCGGAGTCGGCGCGAGTGGTAACGCCTTCGTGACCAAAGTGAACGCCAGCAACGACCCCGGGCTGGCCGCCACGCCTCAGTCCATCAACTTCGGTAACCAGGCCCTCGACATCGCGAGCGCCGCCCAGACGGTCACGGTTACCAACGCGGGATCGGCAGCGCTCCAGATTACCAGTATTACGGCGAGTAACCTGTTCGCCCAGACCAACACTTGCGTAGGCGCCGTGGCGGCCGGTGGCGGCACATGCGCCATCAACGTGACGTTCACGCCCACCACGGCGGCGGCTGAGACCGGCCAGATCACCATCAACGACAACGCTGCCGGCAGTCCTCACGTGATCGCCCTGTCAGGTACAGGAGTCGCTCAGGCGGCGGCCGTCACGCTCGCGCCGACCAGTCTGACCTTTCCGGACACGGCGGTCGGGGCCACGAGCGCCGTCCAGACGGTGACGGTTACCAACAGCGGCTCCGCCGCGCTGACCTTCACGACCATTGCGGCCAGCGGCGATTACACCGAGACGAACAACTGCGGCACTTCTCTCGCGGTGAACGCAAGCTGCGTGGTCGCGGTGGCCTTCAAGCCTACCCAGACCGGCACACGCTCGGGCGCGGTGAGCTTCACTGATAACGGTACCAGCAGTCCTCAGACGGTTTCGCTGACCGGCACCGGTACGCCGGTGTTTGCGCTGTCCTCGACCGCAACCTCGAATACCATCGTCGTCGGGACCACGTCCACCACCTTTACCGTCGCCGCGAGTGCGCCTGCTGGTTTCACGAGTTCCATCAAGCTCTCGTGCGAATCGGGCGCCACGTGCTCCTTCAACCCATCCTCCATCACTCCCGGACAGTCGAGTACGCTGACGCTCAGTGGGTTATCCGGGACCAGCTCGAACCCCACCTACCTTACAGTGGACGGAACCGTGGGCACGAGTGGCTCCGCGGGATCGCAGACCGCCAAACTGCCGCTCAGTGTCTACTTCCAGGACTTCACCGTCACGGTTACTCCAACCTTGGGTATGGTTGTCGCCGGCAATTCGGTTGCGTATTCCATCAGCGTCGGGTCAGTCTACGGCTTCAGCCAGGCCGTGGCGCTGAGTTGCGCGAGTCCCGGCGGCGCGCCGCTGCCGCCCCACGTCACTTGCGCCTTCGCGCCGGCTTCGGTGACGCCGAGCGGCTCGGCGGCGGGCGTCTCGACGGTGACGGTTGGCACCGCCAAGAACACCACGGCTTTCGCTTCCCCCTCACGTCCACAGAACCCACCCTGGGGTGTTCCACCGTCCGCCATCCGTTGGATCCTGCTCGCCTGGATGCTTGCGATCCTGGCCGTCGGGGTCGGCTGGGCCGCTCGCGGCAGGAGGCGCACTTCTGGGACGGCGCCATCGAGGGGACTGGCGACTGCCGCGTTCCTCGCTACTGTCCTGCTTTTTGTCGCTCTTTGGAGCGCCTGCGAGGACTATGGCGTCGGCCCCTTCAATGGGCCTGGTGCAGGCCCGGGGACTCCTTCGGGGAATTACCACCTCACGTTCACAGGGACGCTCGGTACCGGCTCGACCGCCGTGACCCGCAGCGTCACCGTAAACCTGTCCGTCACCTAAGCGCGCCGCCTTCCGGGAGCGTATAATCGTATGCGGGGGAATGGCGTGCCATGAAACGCTGGCTAGGCACACTGGTGGCGGTTGCGCTGGCTTCGGCAGCTCTTGCGGCCGCGGATATCACCCAGAAGCCCGCCGAGCACTGGGAAATTTCCGGTGACTTGAGCGAGGCGTGCACCTGCGCCGTCCCGTGCACGTGCAACTTCGGCGGGCATCCTTCACCCAAACACTACTGCTGGTCGATGTTCTCCCTGGCCATCGACAAGGGCCACTACGGCGACGTCAAGCTGGACGGCCTGCACCTGGCCGGCGCGCATGGCAAGAAGACCGCCGTCTGGTATCTCGACGACGGCGCGAATCCGCAGCAGACCGCGGCACTCAAGGCCATCGCCGGCCGGTTCCACCACTACAATCGATTCAAAATTTATTTCGAGACCGCGCATATTACCCAGGAGGTCGGCGACAAAAGCAACAAACTCGAAGTCGCAGGACGCGGTGGATTCGAGGCCGATTACATCATCGGCATGGATGGCAAGACGCCCGTCGTGGTCGACAACAACACCACCTGGAACATGCCGCACGCCATCAAAGGCAAGACCAAGGAGTGGCGCTATCAGGATGCGCACGGCAACAAGTTCGACTTTAAGGCGACGAATTCCAACCAGGGTAAGTTCGACTGGACGGATCAAACGCCCAACTTGCCTTGAGCGTAACCGATGAAAACGGCGTTTTCGAAATTGAAGGAACGAACCGAAGAAGTGGTTTAGAATCAACAAATCGTCTTTCGAGATGCCGTGCATAATGCGCAAGTTATTGAACGCAGGGATGTTACTGCGACGGGGGGTCAGGGTAGAAGGCTATCTGATTGATAATAAAGACTCGGCGAGAAAGGCTTGGCACGACAAGTAAGGAGTTTGACGCATGAAATCCGCCGTGATTGCTTCCATCGCCCGGACCGCGGTTGGTAAGGCGCCGCGCGGGACGTTGCGCGACACGCGTCCTGACGACATGGCCGCCTCGGTCATCAAGGAGATCGTGGCGCGCGTCCCGGGCCTCGACTCGAAAGAGATCGAGGACGTGATCCTCGGCTGCGCCATGCCGGAAGCTGAGCAGGGCAACAACGTGGCGCGGATTGCCTCGTTGCGCGCCGGGCTCCCCGTCACCTGCTCCGCCATGACCATCAACCGCTTCTGCTCCTCGGGCTTGCAGGCTATTGCACTAGCCTCGGAGCGTATCATGGCGGGCTTCGCCGGCGTCGTGGTCGCGGGCGGCGCGGAAACCATGAGCATGATTCCCATGGGCGGGTTCCACTTCTCGCCCAACCCCTACCTGATGGACCACTATCCTGATTCCTACTTGAGCATGGGGCTGACGGCCGAGAACCTGGCGCGCCGGCACGGAATCACCCGCGAACAGGCCGACCAGTTTTCGCTGCGCAGCCACGAGCGCGCGCTGGCCGCGATCGAAGCCGGCAAGTTCAAGGAGGAGATCGTCCCGCTCGAAGTCGTCGAGGTGAGCCTCAACGGGAAGAACCGGCCCGAGACTCACAAGGTGGTCTTTGATACCGACGAAGGCCCGCGGCGCGATACTTCGCTCGAGGCGCTGGCCAGGCTCAAGCCCGCTTTCCACGCGCACGGCACGGTGACGGCGGGCAATTCGTCACAGATGAGCGACGGCGCGGCGGCGGCGGTGGTGATGTCGGCGGATATGGCCGAGTCGCTGGGTCGGAAACCTCTGGCGCGCTTCGTGTCGTTCGCGACAGCCGGAACGCTGCCCGAGGAGATGGGCGTCGGGCCGGTTTACGCGATTCCCAAGGCGCTGAAGGTCGCGGGACTCAAGCTTGCGGACATCGACTTGATCGAATTGAACGAGGCGTTCGCGGTGCAGGCGCTGTCAGTCATCAAGCTCGCGGGCCTCGATCCCGACAAGACGAACGTCAACGGCGGCGCCGTCGCCCTCGGCCATCCACTGGGATGCACGGGCGCCAAGCTTACCGCGACGCTGCTCGCCGAGATGAAGCGCCGTCACGCGCGTTATGGTATGGTGACGATGTGCGTTGGCGGCGGAATGGGCGCCGCGGGGATTTTCGAGAACTTGCAGTAAGCGTTCGCGTGGAGAGCGTGAGTTTCGATGAGGCCCATTTCGAGAAGATGAAGCGTCAGCACGCGGCGCTTCAACAGGTGATGGCGACACTAACGCAATCTCACGTCGAGCTCGCCGAGTCGCATAAGCGGCTCGACGAAGCCCGGGCAAAGTTGAAGAAGCGGGTAGACGCATTTATTAGGTTTGTGGAGAAAGACATCAGCCGTGGTAGCGGAAGCAAGAAACGGTCCCATTAGCCTGTTAGGATTTGGAGCAGCCGGCCGGAGGTAACGATGGCAACCGCGACGACCACGCCCAAATCACTCATCAAGGGCGGCAGCTTTCTGATTGAGAACCGCCTGCCGGAAGAAATTTTCACCCCCGAGGACCTCACCGATCAGCATCGCCTGATTCGCCAGACGGCTCGCGAGTTCGCCGAGCAGGAGATACTGCCGCGCGTCCACGAGATCGAGGCGAAGAAGCCGGGCCTCTTACGCGAACTCCTGAAAAAGGCGGCGGAGGTCGGCCTGTGCGCCACGGACGTGCCGCAGAAGTACGGCGGGCTCGAGCTCGACAAGATTTCCTCCATCATCGTCTCGGAAGAGATGGCGCGCGACGGTTCCTGGGCGGCGACGGTGGGCGCGCAGGCGGGCATCGGCATCCTGCCCATCGCTTTCTTTGGCACCGAAGAGCAGAAAGCGCGCTACGTCCCCAAGCTGGCGGCCGCCGAGTGGGTGGGCGCCTACTGCCTGAGCGAAGCGACGTCGGCCTCAGACGCCCTCAACTGCAAAGCCAAGGCGACCCTCGCTGCGGACGGCAAGCATTACATCCTCAACGGCACCAAACACTGGATCACCAACGGCGGCATCGCCGACGTCTACATTATCTTCGCCAAAGTGGATGGCGAGAAGTTTACCGCCTTCATCGTGGAGCGCGCGTTCCCCGGCGTCTCACCCGGCGCGGAAGAGCACAAGATGGGCATCCGCGGCTCCTCGACCACGCCCGTCAATCTGGAGAACGTTCCGGTGCCGGTCGGAAACGTGCTGGGCGAGATCGGCAAAGGCCATCAGATTGCTTTCAACATTCTCAACATGGGACGCCTGAAGCTTGGCGCGGGCTGCGTCGGCGCGTCGAAGTTCCTGGTTGCGGAAGCCGTGAGATGGGCGAAAGAACGCCAGGCCTTCGGACGTCCCATCGCCAGCTTCGGCATGATGAAGGAGAAGCTGGGCGAGATGACGGCGCGCACGTATGCCGCCGAGAGCATCTCCTATCGCACCACCGGCATGATCGAGAATCTGCTCGAGGGCGTCGACCAGGGCGCGCCCACGGCGGCGAAGCAGATCCTCGAAGCGCTCCAGCAGTACGCCGTCGAGTGCTCGATCCTCAAGGTCATGGGCACCGAGACGCTCGACTTCGTGACCGATGAAACGGTGCAGATTTTCGGCGGCTACGGCTTCTCGAGCGACTATCCGGTGGAGCGCGCTTACCGCGACCAGCGCGTTAACCGCATCTTCGAAGGGACGAACGAAATCAACCGGCTGCTCATCACCGACATGCTGATGAAGCGCTCGATGAAGGGCGAGCTCGGGCTGATTCCTGCCGCGCAGAAGCTGGCCGACGAGATTCTGAGCGCGCCGCCCGTCGACGGGTTTGGAGAGGAAGGACCGCTGGCCGAGGAGTCACGCCGGCTGGAGGGCGCGAAGAAGGTTGTGCTGCTCGTCGCCGGCAGCGCGGTCGAGCGGTACATGCAGGCGCTCGCCGACGAGCAGGAAGTCATCGGCGTGCTGAGCAATCTGGTGATCGAAGTCTACGCCATGGAGAGCGCGCTGCTCCGGACGCTGAAGAAGATTTCCCGCACCTCTGCGGAAGCGTGTGCGACGGAGTGCGATGCCGTGAGCTGCTATGTGTACGACGCGCTCGACCGCATGGAAGTCGAGGCGCGGCGGGCGCTGGCGCGCATCGCCGAGGGCGATATGCTGCGCACCCAAATCGCCGTCCTGCGGCGGTTCCTGCGCCGCACGCCGCCCGATACGATCGAGCTCAAGCGCCGCGTGGGGAATCGTGCGCTGGAACTGAATCGATATCCCTTTGCCTAGCCGTCGCTGGCGGGCCAAGCTCTATAAACTATCTGCATATATCCACATTTAGGATTACCTCGATAGTTACATGAGCGTCACCTCGCGCACCAAGACTCGCCCTGTGCGCCCCTCCCAACCCCTTCGCGTGATCGTCGTCGGCAGCACCATGTTTGACCTGGTGGCTCAGGCTCCACGCGTGCCCCGCGAAGGCGAGGTGGTGGTCTCAACCGGACTCAAGTTTTTCGCGGGAGGCAAGGGTGCGAACCGCGCCGTCGCCCTGACGCGTCTGGGCGCCACGGCCTCGCTGGTGAGCGCGGTCGGCGACGATGCGATCGGCGACTTTGTGCTCGGTCGCTTGAAGTCGAGCGGCATCGACGTCAGCCGCGTCCACCGGCGTCAGGGTGTGAGCACGGGTTGTTCGTGGGTTGCACTGCTGCCCAGCGGCAACAATGCGACGTTCGTCGATCCTGCCGCCAACTTCACGCTGACCGCGCACGACGTCGAATCGGCAGCAGACGCCATCGTTCAAGTGGACGCGGTGTCGCTCGACCTCGAAGTGCCGCTCGAGGCGGTTGACGCGGCGCTCCGCTGGGCACGCCGGGCGGGCAAGCTCGCGGTGCTTGACGCGGGTCCGCCGCGCGCCTGTCCGCTGGACACCCTCCGGCTCGCCGACGTCGTCTCGCCCAATGAACCGGAGCTTGAAGCGCTGGCCGGTGAGCGCGTGTCGGATCTGGATTCGGCGCGACACGCGGCGCGCAAGCTGATCGCGGCCGGAGTCAAAGTAGTTGTCGTCAAGCTGGGGTCGGCGGGCTCAATGCTGGTGAGGGCGAGCGAGTCAACGCACTTTCCCGCTTTCCAGGTCGCGGCCGTGGATCCCACGGGCGCGGGCGACGCGTTCACCGCGGCGCTGACGGTACAGGTGGCGGGCGGGGCGAAGCTGGAAGAAGCGGTCCGCTACGCGAATATGGCGGGCGCGCTCGCCGTCACCAAGCTGGGCGCTCAGGCGTCACTGCCGACGCGCGCCGAGATCGAATCCTTTGCGGCGGGCAATCCTCGCGAGAGTTGAGGAGCGCGACCCTACTTCAGAATAGCATTGCCGAGGAAGCCGCGATTCTGGCCGTCAGCATCCAGCACTCGTATGCTGACGCGGAAGGCATCGGCGGGCAGCGGAACCGACTTATCGAGCCGCACGACTTCGCGGGGATCGACAGCCTCCAGCGTCTCACGACGCAGCTCCTCGCCCATGTTGCTGTAGAACACGGCTTCGAGCGTTCCCGGTACGAACACGCCGAAGACTCCCTGGAGCGACACCTCACCGCCGTGAACACTGGCCGCGAGCGGTTCGCTGATCGCGCCACCCCAGCCCGCGCCGTGGAGAGGATTGGGCGCGCGCGTCGGCGACCAGTGCACGCTGAACTCGTACTGCTCGCCGGGATCGAGCGTGGCAAACGGACTCAACACTTCGGACTCGAGGAAGTACGGCGTCTTCTTGGGATCATCCAGGAGCGTCTGGTCGAACGGTCCGCGGGAGATCGTGCCCGGTCCATCGTTCCATGATTCGACGGACGCATGGTCGGGATACTCGAGATCGGGAAAGTGCTTGAAGCTCTCGACCAGGCAGATGTTCTTCTGGCCGTTGACGACCGCGTACCAGCCCGCGTCCGAGTCGGCGGCCACCTTGCCGACGCGGTAGAGGTAGTGGATGCGCAGCATGCGCCCGCCGTCGATCACCTGGTAGCTCGGGTGCTTCACGTCGCCGTATGGGTTGTAGAAGCCGCGTGGATACTGGCTGTGCGGGTTGAGCGGAACATACATGTAAAGCTCGGGATTGGGTTTCGAGGGATCGTGCGCGTCGGCCGCGTCGTTCTGAATCAAGTGCCAGATCCCCCAGCGAATCCGGCGGCGGCTGATGTTGCGCATCACCTGTTCGACCGTGACGCGTGTCGTCCCGGCGTACACGTGATAAGTGCGAACGAACTGCACGCCGGTACGCGGGTCGGGCGGACTGGTCACGCGCACCGCGACTTCGGCGGGAGTTTCAGTGACGACTTCCGAGGTGAAGCGGCTGCCATCGAGGACGTAGTAAGGAATGCTCGGCCACTCGTTGTCATTCATCCAGCCTTCGGGCGCCGGCCACACCTTGTCGCCACCGTAGTTCGCCCAGCCCGACTTGAGGTCGTTCTGGTCGGCGGGCAGAACCTTGCCCGCGAATTCCGGGTTCACGAAAAAGAACTCCTGGTCGCCGAGCGTGAGCTGGATGGCGCGACCGCCGATGTCGGGCGCGACCATCAGGCTGATGAGGCCATTCGACAGGCGGTAGACTTCCCAGCCACGGTACTGGGTCTTTTCGAGCTTGGCGGCGTACGAGGACGCGGCTGCGGCCATGGACCACCTCGTCAGGAAGAGCAGGCAAAAGGCCAGAAGGGTTAGTCTGGACTTACGATAGGTCGCGCTGGGCGAACGGATGGCTCGAGGGATCATACTGCGGCGCCTCCTGTCTCGATCTCCGCCAGCCGATGCGCGAGGTCCCGCGTGGCCGGATACAAGCTGCGGTAAACCTGGTAGAGATGCTCGTAGACGGCGGAGCGCTGCGGGTCAGGCGCGACGTGCTCATGCACGTGAATCGCGGCGTCCGCGGACTCTTCGACCGAGCCGTAGGCCTTGGCGCCCACGCCCGCGAGCAACGCCGCACCAAACGCCGAGCCTTCCGACTGCGTGAGCGTCACGATCTCCTTGCCGTAGATATCCGCCTGGATCTGCCGCCACAGCGGGCTGCGCGAGCCGCCACCCGAAGCGCGAATCTGCTCCACGGGAATCTGGAGCTCGCGGAAAATTTCGAGCGAGTCGCGCAGGCTGAACGCCACGCCCTCGAGGATGGAGCGAATCAAGTGGCCGCGCGTGTGAGCTGCCGTCAGGCCAAACCACATGCCGCGCGCGCCGGGGTCGAGATGCGGCGTCCGCTCGCCCATCAGATAGGGCAGAAACAACAGGCCGTCGCTGCCCGACGGAATCTTTTCGGCCTGCCTGACGATCAGGTCGTAGGCGTCCTCACCGCCCTGACCGGCCTGCCCAGTCTCGACCGGACTGAGCTGGTCGCGGAACCAGCGCAGCGAAAGGCCGGCGCCCTGCGTCACGCCCATCACGTGCCACTTGCCAGGAACGGCATGGCAGAAGGTGTGAATGCGCCCGCCGGGGTCGAGCTTGGGCGCGTCCGTGTAGGAGAAGATGACGCCCGACGTCCCCAAGGTCGCGGACGTGAGTCCGGGGAGCACGATGCCGTTCCCGACAGCGCTCGACGCCTGATCGCCGCCGCCCGCGACGACCGGCGTCCCCGCTTTGAGTCCCGTAAGCTGCGCCGTCTGGCGCGTAATCTCGCCCGTGATTTCGGGAGACTCGTAGGCGCGCGGCAGGAGGCCTGGATCGATGCTGAGCTCCGCGAGGATTTCTTTCGACCAGCGACGGTGTGCGACGTCAAAGAGCAGCGTGCCTGAGGCGTCCGAGACGTCTGTCGCGAACTCGCCGGTCAGGCGAAGGCGGACAAAGTCCTTGGGCAGGAGGAAATGCGCGGTGTGCTCGTAGACGCCGGGCTCGTGGTCGCGGATCCACAGAAGCTTGGGCGCGCTGAAGCCCGTGAGCGCGGGGTTCAAGACCAGTTGGATGAGGCGCTGGGCGCCGACCCGCCGCGTGATCCAGTCGCATTGCTCCTGGCTGCGCTGGTCGCACCAGATCAGGGCGGGATGCAGCACGGTGTTGCTCTGGTCGAGCAACGTGACGCCGTGCATCTGCCCGGAGAGCCCGATGGCAGCGATGTCGGCGCCGCTGAGACTCGCGGTGTCGAGGGCCGAGCGGACGGCGCGAATCGTAGCCTGCCACCAGTCCTCGGGGTCCTGCTCCGCCCAGCCGGGCCTGGGCATCCGCATGGGCTGATGCTCGCCGGTGGCGGCGCTCTTCACGTGACCATGGGGCTCGACGATGACGGCGCGTGTCCCCGTCGTCCCGACGTCGATGCCCATCAGGTAGGACATGGCTTGACGGTTTACAGACGGCCCAGCGGCACTCTCTCCCAGCGCCCGGATTTCGCCGAGCGCTCGACCGCGTCGAGGATCGACTGATCCTTCACGCCGTCGCGGAAATTGGGCTCGGGCAGCGTGTCCTTCTCGAGCGCGGTCAGGAAATCGTGGATGGCATGGACGAAGGTGTGTTCGTAACCGATGATGTGGCCGGGCGGCCACCACGCGCCGACGTAGGGATGGACGCCTTCCGTCACCATGATGGTCTTGAAACCCTGCTCAGCCTGCGGGTCGGTGCGGTCATAAAACTCCAGTTCGTTCATACGCTCGAGATTGAACGCCAGGCTGCCTTTGCTGCCGTAGACCTGGAAGGTGTTGTAGTTTCTCCGGCCGCCGCAGAAGCGCGACGATTCGAAGACGCCGACGCTGCCGTTCTTGAAGCGCGCCAGGAAATTGGCGTCGTCGTCGACCGTGACACTGCCTTTGCCCGCGCTGCCTTTCGCACCCCAAGCTCCCGCGCCGGCGCCCGGCAGTGGGCGCTGTTTGATGAACGTCGTCAAGTGAGCGACGACCGAATCGAATTCCGCGTTGAGGAATCGCGCCAGGTCCGCAGCGTGCGAACCGATATCGCCCAGCGCTCCCGAGCCCGCGAGCTTCTTCTGGAGCCGCCAGACCAGCGGGAACTCCGGGTCCATGATCCAGTCCTGAAGATAGGCGCCATGGTAATGATAGACGTCACCAACGCGGCCCTCCTCGATCAGCTTCTTGGCGAAGACCACGGCGGGAATCTTGCGGTAGTTGTGCATCAGCATGTGTTTGACCCCGGCTTTCTCGACAGCGCGAAGCATCTGCTGTGCGTCGGGCAGGGTATTGGCGAGCGGCTTCTCGCAGATAATGTGTTTGCCGGCCGCCGCGGCGGCGAGCGCCTGCTCGCAATGCACGTTGCCCGGGGTCGAGATATCGATCACGTCGATATCCTTGCGCTCGACCACCTTCCTCCAGTCAGTCTCGACTTCCTCCCAGCCGAACTGCCGGGCGGCCGCCTCGGCGCCGGCGCGGTCGCGTCCGCAGATGACCTTGAGGCGCGGCGTGAACTTGCCGGGGAAGAAATGGCTCACTTGCCGGTAGGCGTTCGAGTGCGCCTTCCCCATGAATTTGTAACCCAAGAGTCCGATGTTGATCTCAGGCATTGGTCGTCTCCGCGTCGGAAGGGATCGCTAGCCGTTCACGCCCACCACATCTCCTTGAGCTTCTCCTTGATGACCACGCTATTGAGCAGCGTGGCGGCCTTCGTGAGCCCTTCGTCGATCGACATCAGGCTGTCCTCGTGCTCGATCGAGAGCACGTCGTCGTAACCCACCATCTGCAACGTTGAAACGAGGTCGCACCAGAACTCGGCGTCGTGTCCGTAGCCGCACGTACGGAAAAGATACGAGCGATTCTTCTCATCGCTGTAAGGCTTGGTGTCGAGGACGCCGTTCACCATGGTATTGACGTTGTAAATCTTGGTGTCCTTGGCGTGACAGTGAAATACCGCCTCGCCCAGCCGGCGCACCGCCACGCACGGATCGATGCCTTGCCAGAACATGTGGCTGGGGTCGAAGTTGCATCCGATGGCGGGACCCGCCTCAGTGCGCAGGCGCAGCATCGTTTCGGGATTGTAGACCGAGAAGCCCGGGTGCATCTCGATGGCGACGCGTATACCGTGGTCCTCGGCGAACTTGGCGCGCTTCTTCCAGTAGGGAATCACCTTCTTTTCCCACTGCCACTTCAGCAGGTCGAGGAAGTCAGGCGGCCAGGGGGTCGGCGACCAACTCGGGTACTTGGCGTTGTCGGAATCGCCAGGGCAGCCCGAGAAGTCGATTACGGTCTTCACGCCCAGCTTTTCGGCGAGCAGGATCGTCTTGCGGTTGGTCTCCTCCGAGTTGCGCGCGAACTCCTTGTTGGGATGCAACGCGTTGCCATGACAGCTCAGCGCGCTGATGCTGATTCCCTGATCGTCGAGCTTCTGCTTGAACTCCTTGAGTTTGGACGTCGCATTCAGCCACTCAAGCTTAATGTGCGGATCGCCGGGATAGTTTCCGGTCCCCAGTTCAACGGTGCGGATTCCGAGCGGCTTGATCTTCTTGATGACTTCATCGAGGCTGAGCTTGGCAAACAGAGCGGTGAAGAGTCCTACTCTCATGAGCTACTCCCTTTGGACGGCAGATGGGCTGCGCCGAGCCGCGGTGCGGGGCCCGCACGAGCCGGGCGCCCCAAGTCGCCGGAATCAATCCTCGCGTGTCTTGCTATGAAGGAGTTAATCTATCTTGCCGTAAGATTCTGCGTCAACCCCTAAATCCGAGGCATAGCCCAAGAAAACCTGGTCGACGCGCAGGAAATCAGGGGTCTATGGGAAGGGTTGCCGGAAGGCAGCGCGCATGGCGCGGTTGCGCCGCAAGCTCCACTTGAGGAGTTCGAACGCTTCCTTGGGAGTATCCACAAAGCGGATCAACTTCAGTTCCTCTTCCGTTACCGTGCCGGCTTCGAGCAGCCATTGGAAGTTGATCGCTTTCTTCCAGAACTCCGAACCGTAGAGCAGGATGATGACGTGGTGGCCCATCTTGTGGGTCTGCGCCAGGGTGAGGAATTCCCACATTTCGTCCATGGTGCCGTATCCACCCGGAAAGACGATGAGCGCCCGCGCCGGCTGGGCAAACCACAGCTTGCGCATGAAGAAGTATTTGAACAGGAAGCTCAGCTCGGGCGTGATGTAGGGGTTGGGCTTTTGCTCGTAAGGCAGCTTGATGTTCAGCCCGATGGAGAGCCCGCCCGCTTCGATGGCGCCGCGGTTCGCCGCTTCCATGATCCCCGGCCCGCCGCCCGAGCACACCACGAGGAAATGCTTGCCCCGGCCTAATGAGAGCGACCAGCGGGTGATGAGTCGCGCCAGTTCGCGCGCCTGCTCGTAGTAGCGCGACATCTCGACCGCCATGAGCGCCGATTTGAGGGCCGCCTGAGTCACCGCCGATTCGCTGGTGTGGTTCTGGCCTTCGAGCTCGTGCAGCGCCCGCTCCGCTTCGTCATGGGGCATCAGGCGTGCGGAGCCGAAGAAGACCACGGTGTTGTCGACGCGTGCCTTGCGCAGGCGGCTCTGCGGCTCCAGGTACTCCGCCAGGATTCGCAGCGCCCGCGCATCGCCGCTCTCCATGAAACGGGTGTTTTCAAAAGCCAGACGGACATCACTGTCGCGGGGTGATTTCCTGGCACGATTGGCCATACGAATCCTCAGTGTTGGTCTCAGAGACGACTACAGCGCTCGAGCGACCGCCTCTTTCCACATTGAGGCGCGAGACGGTTGACGGGCCGCAACGCTGATTCTACAATGCGCCCCGGAGTCCGATACTTTATCATCCGAGATCGCGAAGATCGAGAGGACTTGGGCGGCTCCCGGAGGTTCTTGATGGATCGACGCTCGTTTCTCGCCGCAACCGCCGGATCCCTGGCGCTGTCCTCGACGGCCGCGGCGCGCGGGTTGCCGTCGCCGCTGAATCTGCCCGGCCAGCGCGGCTTGCGTCTCTCGATCACCTGGGGAATGCTCGGCAGGAAGGCAGTCCCTGAGGCGCTGGCCCTGCTCGCACAGCTCGGTTACGACGGCTACGAGATGTTCGATTGGCGCGATCCCAAGGCGCTCGACACCTTCGTCAGTCTGAAAGACCAGTATCCTCTCCGGTGCGAGTGCCTGGTCGGGAACAAGGGGGTGACCGCGCCGGGCTGCGGACTGGTGAATCCTCGCGAGCGCGAGGAGTTCCTGCGGCAGACGGCGCTTGGCCTCGAAGCGGCCAAGAAGATGCATTGCGCTCAGCTCGTGACGCTGACGGGCAACGAGCTGGGCGGGATGCCGCGCTCCGAGCAGATGTCGAATGCCGTGGCGGCGTTGCGCGAGGCGGCGCCCCTGCTCGAGAAAAGCGGCGTGACGGCGATCATCGAGATTTTGAATACCTACGTCAACCACGCCGGCTATTTTCTCTACTACGTCCGCGACGGCGCCGAGCTCGTCGACCGCGTGGGCAGTCCCAACGTGAAGCTGCTCTTCGACATCTATCACGTCCAGATCATGGAAGGGAATCTGATCGAGAATATCCGCTCGAACATCGACCGCATCGGACACTTCCACGTGGGCGACGTTCCCGGGCGCCACGAGCCCGGCACCGGCGAAATCAACTACCGCAACGTCTTCAAGGCCATCTACGACCTGGGCGACCGCTTCAAGGGCTCCGTGGCGCTCGAGTACAGCCCACTCGCGCCTCTGGAAGACGATCTGGCGGCGATGCGCAAGCTGACCAACTTTGCCTGAGAGAGACGATTCGCCTCACGCGCGTCGATTCCACCCTGACCGGCGCACTCTCCACTTCTCATGCGGAACGGACCAAGGATGAGAGTCGCGATGTCCAGCCTCGCTTTTCTGGTTCTGACGAACGCGGTGTCGGGCGCATTCCCGCCTCCCGCCCATCCGGCAGCATCCGGGCAAGCGGTGCAGGCGTCTCCGGCGGAGGAAGGGCAAACGGAAACTCCCGTCAGGTCGGTCGTCGACTGGTCGCAGCGCGAACTCATCAGGGCCATGCCCGAACTCAGGAAACTCGTCCCGCCCAGGAACGCCGAAGAGAGCCGCGAGCTCTTGCCGCGGATCCTTCAGCAGGCTGGCGCGAATGTAAAGCGCTTCTTTGAAGACTTCCCCAATACGACGTCCGTCGAGCGCATTCGCACCGATCGCCCGGGCCAGGATTTGAGCTACGAGGATCCCATGGGCGTGACGCGGACGTCCTCGCACAGTTTCGAGCAGCAGTTTAACTACATCGCCCTCGCCCGGCGCAGCCCGGCTAAGTTCGGATTGGACGAGTATCGTACCAACCATCGCGGTACTCCGGTCGAACCCAGCGGCGGGCTGGTCACCAAGGGATTCGCCTCGATGTCCATCCACTTCCATCCTGCTTATCAGCCCGATTCCGTCTTCCGTTATCTGGGCAGGGAGAAACTCCGTGGACGCGACACCTTGGTGGTCGCATTCGCGCAACGGCCCGAGGCAGCCCGCATCGTGGGACAGGTCGAGGTGCCGGGAAGAACCGTGGTGATTCTTACCCAGGGCGTGGCTTGGATCGATTCGGTCAGCTTCCAGATCGTACGGCTGCGCACGGACTTACTAACGTCCCCCGAGGGTAGCGGCTTGAAACGCCAAACCACCGAGATCGAATACGGCGCGATCCGCTTCAAGCAGGCTGGCTCGGCGTTGTGGCTGCCGACCCGGGTTACGGTGACGCTGAATTGGCGAGGCGAGGTTCTGCGCAACCGGCATGAATACTCGGACTTCAGGCTGTTCGCGGTCGAGACAGAACAAAGCCCGAAGGAGCCGAGACGCTAGGATTCGCTGAAGCGGTCGCGGCTACAAAGTGCTTGCGTCCCTTCCGGGCAAGGAGCATCCTTATGCCATCGGCAGCGTCGTGAGTCAGTGTCCTGCCCTTTGAACGGAGGCTCAGTCATGGTCCGGCGAAAGTTCCTGTCCTGGATTCTTTTCTTCCTCGGCACCATGCTTGCGGTCAGCCCGGCGTGGCCGCAGATCTCCATTCCAACAGGAACCCGCGCGCCTCTCGACGGTGGATCACTGGATCCCATCGAAAAACAGGACTGGCACATCTTCGGCAAGGTCACCAGCCTGGATGGTGAACCCATCGGTGGAGCCAAGGTTCGTGCCGACGTCGGCAGCGGAATGGGTTCAGTGCAAACGCTCGACACCGATCTGCAAGGCAATTTCCGGACAGAGTTCTCGCTCGATGCCCAACAGTATGCCCGGCTGAGCGTGAAGCTGACGGTCATCAAGGAGGGATACCTCGACGCCCACGAGACGGTGGACTTCGGCGCCAGCAACAAGACTTGGGAAATCGACCTGATGATGCGCTCCAAGACTCAGGATCCCGACCAGCTCTCGACGGAGAACCTCGTTGCCGCGCTGGCTCCGCGGCTTCGTACCTCAGGGAGGGGCCTCCCGTCCGGGGCAGCGCGCAAGGATTACGAGCGCGGCGCAGCGGAATTGCTTGACGACCACGATTCGCTGCGCGCGGCGCAGACGATCAACAAGGTGGTCCAGCATCAGCCGGATTGTCTTGACTGCCGGACGCTTTTGGGACTGGCCTATCTCGAGGCTGGGAGTTTGACTAGCGCTGAACGGCAGTTTGGCGAGGCCGCCAAGCTCGACGAGTCCGCCCCGGCTGCGGCGCGCCGCCCGGAGCCGTTGATTATCCTCGGCGTGCTCGAGTCCTGGCGCCGGCAGGACAAGAAGGCCGCCGGATTCTTCACCGAGGCTCTCAAGATTTCACCGTCCGATCCGCTGGCGCTTCAGGAGCTCGGGCGCGCGGCGATCTTCCAGCAAAGCTGGGCGGCCGCCGACGATGTTCTTGGCCAGGCCATCAAGGCCGGCGCTTCCCCTGAATCCCCCTTGATGCGGGCTCGCGCCCTACTCGAAGAGGGCGATGCCGACGCCGCAGAAACCGACATGAAGGTCTACCTCAACGGGCGTGAGCCCAAAGAGCTGCCTTTGGCGGCGCGAACCCTTTACACCGAGCTCGGTGACCGGCTCCAACTGCTGGAATACGGCAAGGTGAAGTCGGTGGTCAGCCAGCCCCTGTCGGACCTCGAGCGCGCGATGCCGGAGCTGCGAGGCATCGAGCCCTCCTCCAGCCAGGACGCGCTTCCGGCCATCCTCCAACATGTCGGTGCTGACGTCCAGGCGTTCTTCAGCCAGTTCCCCAACACCATTTCGGTCGAGCAGACGAAGCAGGAAAGACTGGGACGCAACGGCAAGGTGGCTGACTTCCTGGACCAGAAGTTTCATTATCTGCTGCTCGCCCATCCTGAGAAGTGGGGGCTGGGACTCGAGGAGTATCGCGCCGACGAAAAGGGCGCGAGGACGGCGCTCACGGGACTCCAAGGTGGATTCATGCTGACGGCGGGCTTTGCCTCAGCCTCGCTGCTCTTCCACCCCGCCTATCAGTCAGGCGCCACGTTTCGTTACCTGGGCCGCGAGACCATCGACGGCCACCCGACCGAGGTCGTCGCTTTCGCACAAAAGCCCGACAAGGCCAAGCTCATGGGACGCTTCAACACCGACGAGGCGACCGTCCTGACCCTAACCCAGGGCCTGGCCTGGATCGATCCCACGAACTACCAGATCGTTCGCATGCGGACCGATCTGCTGAAGCCGGCGTCCAAGGTTCGCCTGGAACGCGAGACGACAGAGATCCATTTCGATCAAGTCCAGTTCAAAGAGATTCCGTCAGGGCTGTGGCTGCCGCGCGAAGTGGTGGTGACGGTCGAGTGGAAGGGGAAGACGTTCCGCAATCTCCACGAGTACTCGGACTTCAAGCTTTTCAACGTGGAGACACAGGAGAAGCGGAAGACGGCAGCCCTGGTCTCAGGAGGCGCCGGAGCCGGGGTTTAGCGGACAGCAGGGATCGGCGGGATCGAGCCGGTCTTCCGGTCCGGCCCCGCCGCGTCGCCCCGGCCGCCCGCGGGAGCGGGTTCGCTAGACAGGAATCAAGCTCGGCTTGCGGACGGCGCCTTCAGGAGGCGGTGCCGCGGCGCGATGCGGCGCGTTCCATTCACGCGCGCCGGTCGCCGATGAGTTGAAGGCAATCGACCGGGACTCGACACCGCGCCGCGCAAAGCACTCCTGAACCGCCTTGACGGCTTCGAGCCGCAACTCCCGATCGACAATCCCCACCGCCGGACCTGATCCACACAGGAAGATCGAAACACCGGGCACCGCGACGCGCAACGCGTCCTCGAGACCCGGCACCTCCTTGTCGCGCGACGACGCAAAGGGCGTGTCGAGCGCCTTGCAGTGCGGGATGACCACGTCTACGACGAACTCTTCCGGCACGGATTGGGTCGGCGCACCCTTCGCCGTCGACACCAGCCCGCCCAGCCACGCGGCGCGAATGTTTTCGACCCGCGATTCGTGACCCGCCGCCAGCTCGAAGAGCTGCTTCTCGTCGAGATTCAGATGATGCAGGCGATCCGCCGCAATCAGTCCGGCGAGCACCGAGGCGGCGCTCGATCCGAGGCCGACGCCGACCGGCACCGCGCTGTAGATCTCGAGGTCAGCGCCGCGGAACTCGAGTCCCCGGCTCGCCAGGGCCGCTTCGAGCGCGCGCACGACCAGATTCGACGCGTCGCGCGGCACGCGCTCGCCGTTTTCTCCGAAGTAGCGGATGTGCAAAACGCCGTCGGTACGTGGCGTAACCTTCACGTTCAGGGATCCATCGAGCGCTACCGTCGCCGAGTTCACACCGCCGAAATTTCCCACCGTCGCCGGCACGCGAACCTGAACCGCTCGTTCGATCATAATGAACTCCTTGCCTGACACCCGCCGCACCCAGCGACAACAGAGCCTTCACTTGGAACGGTTGTTGGGCTGGAACGGGACAATCTCCAGTCCAGCCTACGGAAGTTCCCATGCCAAGTACAATCGGAAGTTTTTATAGGTGGGATAAAAAACCTGAACGCTCGCGATTCTAGCGCAACAGCTCCTCCAAGCGCACGGCCTGGTCGGTCTTCTCATCGCGGTATTTGATGACGACCGGCGTGTAGAGGGAGATGCCCAACTCCTTGCCGCGCCCTTTGGCGACCGCACGCGCTCCCGGGACCACCACCGCGCCCGGCGGAATCCGCAGCGGCTTGACGGAATCACCCGCCTCGCGGCGATAGACGGCGTCACGCACCAGATCGTAGACGGGAGTCGAGCCCGTCAGAATCGTCCCGGCGGCGAGCACCGCGCCCGTGCCAACAATCGCGCCTTCGTAAACGCCGCAGTTGCCGCCCACCAGGGCGTCGTCCTCGATGATCACCGGCAGCGCACCCACCGGCTCGAGGACGCCGCCGATCTGGGCGGCGGCTGACAAGTGTACGCGCTTGCCGACTTGCGCGCAGGAGCCGACGAGCGCGTGCGAGTCAATCAGCGTGCCTTCGTCGACGTACGCGCCCACGTTCACATACATGGGCGGCATGCAGACCACACCTTTGCCGATGTAGCAGCCGTCGCGAATCGAGGATCCGCCGGGTACCACGCGAACGTTCTGGCCGGCAGGGATGTGCTTCAGGGGATAAGTGCTCTTGTCGCGGAATTGAAAGTCGGTGGGCGCCATCTCGACGATTCGCCCGATGCGAAACCCGAGGAGGATTCCTTGCTTCACCCAGGCGTTGACCTTCCAGCCCGTCGGCGAACTCGCGTCGGGCTCGGCGGCGCGCACGCGTCCTTCGTTGAGCGCGGCCTTGAGCTCATCGAAGGCCTGGAAATACTCGTCGCCGTAGTGGTCGGTCTGCCGCGCGAAGAGTTGTTCGATCGTTGCCTGGAGAGTCATGGGCTAGTCTGAAGCTTCACGCTTTCTGCGTTTGAAGGAGTCCCTGGGAAGCAAGAACCTTCTCGAGTTTGGCGCGATTCTCGGGTTTCATCGGGACCATGGGCAAGCGGTACACCTCCTCGACCATGCCCATCATCGCGAGCGCCGCTTTGACGGGAATGGGATTGGTCTCGATGAAGTTCGCCTGCATGAGCGGCAGCAGTTGCGCGTTGAGCCGGCGGGCCTCGTCGAACTTGCCGTCGAGGCAGAGACGCGTGAGCCGCGTCATGGCGCCGGGGATCTCGTTCGAGGCGACGGAGATTACGCCCACCCCGCCCGCCGCGATGAGCGGAAGCGTGAACGCGTCGTCGCCGGAAAGCACCGCGAAGCCGGGCTCGACCGCGGCGAGCACTTCCATCTGCTGGACGATGCTTCCCGAGGCTTCCTTGATGCCGACGATGTTCGAGACTTTCGACAAGCGTGCCACCGTCGCCGGCTCGATATTCGAGGACGTGCGGCTCGGCACGTTATACAGAATCACCGGCAGGTCGGTCGACTCGGCAATCGCCTTGAAGTGCTGGTACAGCCCTTCCTGCGTCGGCTTGTTGTAGTAAGGCGCTACCGACAGAATCGCCTGGACGCTCAGCCGTTCGACCTCCTCGGCCAGGCCGATGACCTTCGTGGTGCTATTGCCGCTCACTCCCGCGACGATGGGTACTTTGCCTCCCGCTTCCTGTGTGACGATGCGAATCACGCCCAGATACTCACCGTGTTCGAGCGTCGGCGTCTCGCCGGTGGTTCCGCAGGGTACCAGGAAGTCGATCCCTTCGCGCAGTTGGAATTGGACGAGCCGGCGCAACGAGGCTTCATCGATCGAGCCGTCGCGCTTGAAGGGCGTCACCAGGGCCGTGCCGCAGCCGCGAATGTCGAGAGTCATAGTGCCCTCCTCTCAGCCACAGAGGCCCAGAGACACAGAGAGTGAAAGAGCCTAGGAATTCCTCAGTGTCTCGGTGCCTCGGTGGCTGATGCGCTTTGTCCCAGGACGTCGTCGAAGGTGAAGAGGCCTTTCTTGCCAACCACCCAGCGCGCCGCGTACAACGCTCCCTCGGCGAAGCCCTGGCGGCTGCGCGCCGTGTGCCGGACGATCAACGTGTCGGTCTCGGAGTCGAAACCCAGCTCGTGAGTCCCCGGGATGTATCCGGCGCGGACGCTCGCCACGGGAATCGGGCGGCCGGGCAGCAGTCGCTCGACCCGTCGCTTGAGTTCAAGCGCCGTACCGGACGGCGCGTCTTTCTTCGTGCCGTGATGCGATTCAGTGATGTAGGGTTCGTACATCGCGAAGTCGCGGAAGGCGGAAGCGGCGGCTTCGGCGGCGCGATAGAACAACTGCACGCCAATCGAGAAGTTCGGCGCGTAGACCATTCCGGCGCCGCCCGACTCGACGGCCTTGCGGACCTCATCCAGCCGGTCGTACCAGCCGGTCGTCCCCACCACCAGGTTACCCCCGAGCGCCGCGACGCGCCGGATGTTCTCGACCACGACGGTCGGCGTGGTGAAGTCGATCGCGACATCGATGCCGCGAAAGTTCTCCGCCGTGATGCCGGCGCCGCCGCTGTTTTCTCCGATGTCGAGCTTCAGGCGGACGTCGAAGCCGCGCAGCGGGGCGAGCTGAGCGATGGCACGGCCCATCTTGCCGTATCCCAGCAAGGCTATGTTGAGCGTCCGCATGTTAGTCGAGATACCCTTCGGACTTCATCAACTCCGCGTTGAGCAGGGCGGCGCCCGCGGCGCCGCGAATGGTGTTGTGCGAAAGCGCCGTGTACTTGAACTGGAGCACCGGACAGGGTCGCACGCGGCCAACGACCGTGGCCATGCCGCCCTCGGTCTCGACGTCGAACCTGGGCTGCGGCCGATCCTTCTCCTCGCGGACGACGATCGGGTGCGCGGGCGCGGAGGGCAGCTTGCGCTCCTGCGGCAGGGAGCGATAGCTCCGCCAGGCTTCGATGAGGTCTTCGAGCTTAGGCTTGGACTTGAGCGCCACGGAGATCGATTCCGTGTGGCCGTCCTCCACCATCACGCGATTGCAGTGCGCGCTGACCGCGAAGTCCCCCGGCCGCACGTGCCCGTCGACCAGCTTGCCGAGCAGACGCTGCGTCTCCTGCTCGACTTTCTCCTCCTCCGATTTAATGTAAGGGATCACGTTGCCGAGGATGTCGAGCGTCGGCACACCGGGGTATCCGGCGCCCGAAACCGCCTGCATGCTGGTCATCAGCACTTTCTCCAGGCCGAAGTTTTTCTCGAGCGGCGCAAGCGACATCACCAGTCCGATCGTTGTGCAGTTGGGATTGGTGACGATCATGCCCTTCCAGCCGCGCCGCTGCCGCTGCACGCGGACCAGCGCCAGGTGCTCGTGGTTGACCTCGGGAATCAGCAGGGGGACATCGGGCTCCATGCGGTAATTCGAGGAATTCGAGACCACCACGTGCCCGGCTTGCGCAAAGGCGTGCTCGACCTCGCCGGCGACCTTGGAGTCAAGCGAAGAGAACAGCAACAGGGGAATCTGACCCTTGTGCGGGCCGTCCGGCTTGCACTCGTGGACCATCATCTCACGCGCTGAGGCGGGCATCGCGGCGCGCAAGCGCCACGAACACGCCTCCGCGTAAGTTTTCCCCGCCGAACGGTCTGACGCCGCGAGCCACGCCAATTCGAACCACGGGTGGCGCTCGAGCAGGCTCACAAAGCGCTGCCCGACCATTCCGGTCGCTCCCAGAATTCCAACTTCAAGCTTCTTCATTGGTATTCCCTCGGTTCATGCTATCGAGTTTTCAGTTCGCGCACCAGCCGGCAGTACAAGTCCACGGCGCGGACCAAGTCCCTTTTGCGGACGCATTCGTTTTCGGTATGCGCCACGCGGATCGAGCCGGGACCGAGCAGTAGGGGACGTCCCCAGCTTCCGAGCGACGGCAGGTCCGTGGTAAAGGCGACGACATCGGTTTCGAAACCGTCAAGCTTCTCCATGTGGAGCGCCGGCGTCTCACGCACAAACTCGTAATCGCAGCGGCCCTGAACGATCCTCTCGAGCTGTTCACGCAGGTGGCTGGCGCCGTTCACCGTACGAAACAGGATTTGCGCCTCTGCCTCGTCGGGGATCACGTTGGCGGCGCGGCCGCCGGAAATCAACCCGATATTGACCGTGGACGGTCCGAGAACGGGGTCGGTCGGCAGCGGCAGGCGCCGTACTTCTGCCAGGATGTCGAGCAGCTTCTCGATCGCCGAGTCGCCGAACTGCGGGTAGGCCGAGTGGGCCATCCGGCCTCGCGTGTGGACGTCGAGACGCAGGATCCCCTTGCTGCCGAGCGCCAGCCGGTTCTCGGTGGGCTCGCCGTTGATCAGGTACTTCGAGCCGCGTGGCTGGGCGTTGGCGGCACGCGCGCCGTCACTCACCGTCTCCTCGCCGACCAGGAAGAGTAAACCGAAGTCGCGTACACCTTCAGCGCGTAGACGCTCCGCCGCCACCACCTGGCTGGCAACGATCCCCTTCGCGTCACACGAGCCCCGGCCGTAGATGAACTCACCGTCCTCGCGGGCCGGGAAGAAGGGCGGCACCGTATCGAGGTGCGTACTGAGCACCACTTCGGGGCTGCCGCAGGTTGCGAAGACGTTGGCGCGCCCGGCCGAGTCTCCGTTGGAGACGGGTATCCGTTCCACATCGAACCCGCGCGCCGCCAGGTGCTGGCTCACGAAGTCCGCACAAGCCCGCTCGTTGCCGGTCACCGACTCGATGTTGACGAGCGCCTTGGTCAGCTCGCAGAGATCCATCCTGAGAACGTTAGCACAAAGCGCTGTCGCCGGGTAAGAGTTGCGAGACGGGTGGCAGCAATTCGGCACCCGGATCCGTCTCCCGGCTCGCCAACCCGCTGCTGCCCGTTACTATTTGAGAACTGCAGAACAGGCGGTTTTTATGGCGCTGGAAGCGCGATTTATGGTAATATATCGTTGCAGTTTGTAGTTTGTAATTCCGAAGGTCCCTGGGAAACAGCCAGAGAGAGAGAAGTGCTGTTAGCTTTTGTGACCCGCGGTGTTACATCGGATTCGTCGGGTCTCGCCCGCCGTTGCCGTAACCCACAAATTGCCAATTCAACGATAAAGGATGTTAGTAGAACATGAAGGAAACAGGTACAGTGAAGTGGTTTAACGCAGCCAAAGGCTACGGGTTTATCCGTCGCGAAAGCGGTGACGACGTTTTCGTGCACTTTTCCGCCATCCAGGGAGAGGGATACCGCTCTCTGGAAGAGGGCGCGAAGGTGAGCTTTGAGGTCCGCAAAGGACCCAAGGGACTGCAGGCAGATAACGTCGAGCGAGCCTAGTTCGCCGGGGGCGGCTCGCAAGGGTCGCCTCCTTGTTCCAAGACCTGATTAAGGCCTTACTTAGTTATCCTGCCGAAATATCGTCGGCGCAGCCACGGTCAGCAAGGGGTCGTGTCTAGCGGAGGGGCGCCGAATGCGGGTAGGGCCTACCGGCGTGGCGAGCCAATCAATAAGGAGGGAAACTCAATGAACTTCAAAGCCGGTCAGTACATCCGACATTCCAAGTACGGAAACGGTACGATCGTCGAGCGCGACGACGACCGCACCGTGGTGGATTTTGACACCGCGGGCACGAAGAAGTTCGTGACCTCTCTCGCGTCCTTCGAAGTTGCAGAAGGCGAAGCCCCCAAGAAGAAGCGCAGCGTCAAGCGGCGCGCCAAAGCTGCTGCCTCTGCGCCAGCATCCGCCTAGCTCTGTCCAGCACTCTTGCCGGTCTTTTCAGCCAGAATCTATAACGAACCCCACCCGGACCTTTCCGGCTGCCGGGTTCGTGTCGGAGATCGAGGGATCGCGGATTCCGAGTACACTTCACGATTCGTGCGCTTGGCTTGCGTTGACCCGTCCCCTGCCCCCCCGATATACTCCAAGTTGGAATGAAGCCCACCCCACTCGCGAGTGAACTCACGCGGATTTGCGGCCCTGACGCAGTCCTGTGGCAACCCGACGACCTGATGCTCTACGAGTATGACGCGCTCTCGGCGCGCCGTCCGCCTGACGCCGTGGTCTTTCCCACCACGACGGCGCAGGTGGTCGAGATCGTCAAGCTCGCGGCGCGCGAGAAGATTCCGGTGATTGCGCGTGGCGCGGGCACCGGACTTTCCGGCGGCGCGGTGGTCACGGAAGGCGGGATCGTTGTCTCCTTCGCGCGCATGAAGAAGATCCTCGAGATCGACCTCGAGAACGAACGTGCGCGCGTCCAACCCGGCGTGGTGAATCTCGACCTCTCGCTCGCCGTCGCCGACCACGGATACTACTTTGTTCCTGACCCTTCGAGCCAAAAGGCCTGCACCCTCGGCGGCAACGTCGCCGAGAACTCGGGCGGCCCGCACACCCTGGCCTACGGCGTGACCACGAATCACGTGCTGGGCCTCGAAGCCGTGCTGCCCGACGGTCAGGTGATCCACACTGGCGCCCACGGCACCCGGTCCTCGGCCCGCCCCGGCTACGACGTCACCGGTCTGCTCGTGGGCTCCGAAGGCACCATGGCCGTCGTCACGGAGATCACGGTGCGGCTCGCGCGCCGTCCCGAGGCGGCGAAGACCATGCTCGCGATTTACTCCGCCGTCGCCGATGCAACACGTACCGTGGCCGCGATCACGGCGCGCGGCATCACGCCCGCCGCGCTCGAGATGATGGACGGCTTCACGCTGCGCGCCGTGGAAGCGGCGACGCACGCCGGCTACCCCATGGACTCGGCGGCCGTCCTGCTGATTGAAGTCGAGGGAATCGCCGAAGCCGTCGACGAGCAGGCGGAGGAAATCGAGGCGGTCTGCCGGGAGTCCCACGCCCGTGAGGTGCGACGCGCGCGCACGCGCGAGGAGAGCGACCTGCTGTGGAAGGGGCGCAAGAACGCCTTCGGGGCGCTCGGCCGCATCAGTCCGTCGTACTACGTGCAGGACGGCGTCATCCCGCGCACCCGCCTGCCCGAGATGCTCGATTACATCGCGGACGTCGGACGGCGCCACGACCTCGTGATCGGCAACATCTTCCACGCTGGCGACGGTAATCTGCATCCGCTCATCATGTTCGACAACCGCAACCGGTCTCAGTCCGAGCGTGTGCTTCAGGCCGCGAGTGAAATCATGGCCAAGTGTGTGGAGATGGGCGGATCGCTCACCGGCGAGCACGGCGTAGGCATCGAGAAGAACGAGCTCATGCCGCTGCTTTTCTCCGCCGACGACCTCGACGCGATGCACCGCCTCAAGGACGTTTTCAATCCTGCCGGAATGCTCAATCCCGGCAAGGTGCTGCCGACCGGCAAGATGTGCGGCGAGTTGCGGATCCAGGTGAGTGCGGGCGCCGCGGCGTGAGCCGGTATGGATGAAGAGAGTGTGTGAACACACGCGATTCGGCCCTGAGCGGCTTTGCCGCCCGCGTTTGAGAATAGCGCAACTTATCCCTTCATTGGCTACCCTCGCCCCCTCGGGGGAGAGGGTGGCGCGCGAGCGCCGGGTGAGGGGGCGATTCCATCGATACTGTGGCCACCGCCGTCCAATCCGTGCATTCTGAGTTCACGGCGATCGTGGGCGAGTCGTGCGTCGTCACCGATCCCGCGGTCTGCCAGCAGCACGCCGTCGACGGCCGCGCGCCGGGCGCGGTCGTCTACCCGCAGTCCGCAGAAGAAGTCGCGGCGGTGCTCAAGTGCGCCGCCGACCGCTCACTCGCCGTCATCCCCTGCCGCACCTTGACCAAGATCGCGACCGGCAAACCGCCGCGCCGCTATGACGTTGCGCTCTCGCTCAAAGACCTGAACCGCGTCTGGTATTACGAGCCGGCGGACCTCGTGGTGAGCGTCGAGCCGGGGATGAAGTTCGGCGACCTCCAGCATCTCCTCAGCCGCAACCGGCTTTGGCTGCCCCTCGATCCCGCAGGCGGCGCGCGCGCCAGCCTGGGCGGCATCCTGGCGGCGAACTCCTCAGGGCCGCTGCGCGTTCACTACGGGACGCCGCGCGATATGACCCTTGGGATGAAGATCGCGACCACCGACGGCAAGATCATCAAGACCGGCGGGCGCGTCGTCAAGAACGTGACGGGTTACGACATCTCGAAACTCATGATCGGCTCGTATGGGACGCTGGGCGTGATTGTTGAGGCGAGTTTCAAGCTGTACCCGATTCCCGCCGGTCGCGCGACGTTTGTGCTGGCGACCCGGACGCTCGAGCAGGCCCGCGCGTTGCGCCGCGCTATGCAGCAATCGCCGCTCGAACCGATGCGCGTGGTCTGGCTGGATGCGGAGGCAGCAAAGCTGGTCCGCGAGAGTCAGTCCGCTCCGCCGACGGTCTCCGAAATCTGGATTGAAGCCTCCGGCTCGCGGCGCGTCCTCGAGCGCTACACTCGCGCGCTCGAAGAAATCAGCCGCAGCGCCGATGCTTGTGTCAAGCCGCTGGAAACGGACGCTGCGGAAGCTGGGTGGTCGCGGCTTGCCGGCTTCCGCGACACAGTAGCCGGAGCTTATCCCGATTCGCTCGCGCACCTGAGAGCGGTGGTCGCGCCTTCGGCGGGCGAGGAATTCCTGGGGCAGGCGCAGGCGCGAGCCGCGCCGGAGAAACTGCGTCTTGCGAGCTACGCCCTCCCGAGTGTGGGCGTCGTACACCTCAGCCTGCTCGAAGGGGCGCACGAGGCTGCCCGGCGCTTCATCGAAGCACTGCGCGCGGCGGCGATTTCGCTCGGCGGCTCGCTCGTGGTCGAGTGGTGCGCGCCTCAGGTGAAGTCGCAAATCGACGTCTGGGGTCCGCCGGGCGATGACTTTGAGATCATGCGCAAGCTGAAAGAGTCGTGGGATCCCAAGGGCATTCTGTCGCCCGGACGCTTTGTCGGGGGCCTTTAGCCGGTGGGTCGTCAGCGGAGGCGATCCATGATTCGTCAGGGCACGCCTTCAGGCGTGCCGCCCTTGGGACCGCTCAAATGACGGCTTTAGCCGCTGAGGGCTGCCTCAGGGCCTAAAGGCCCGAAAGTCAACGAACGCTCGAACGGCAGGGCTGAAAGCCCTGCCCTGACGAATCGCTCGACGAATTCGCGCGACTCAACGCTGTCTAAGTTTCATGAACGTGACTGAAACAGAAACGCCCATCGCCAGCAACTACGGCCCCGGCGAGGCCCCGCGCTGGGACTACTACTCGAAGTGCATCCATTGCGGCCTGTGCCTGAATGCCTGCCCGACCTATCGCGAGCTGGGCGTCGAGATGGACTCGCCGCGCGGACGCATCTACCAGATGATCCAGGTGGAGCGCGGACGCCTGCCGATCGCCGAGAGTTTCGTCAAGCACATCGACCTGTGCCTCGACTGCCGCGCTTGCGAGACGGCGTGCCCGTCGGGCGTCGAGTACGGACGCCTGGTCGAGGCGGCTCGCGGACAGATCGAGCAGCACTATCGTCGTCCGGCCATCGAACGGCTCATGCGCCGGACCTTTTTCTATGGTGTACTGCCCGACCGCCGCCGGTTGGAACTCGTCGGAAAGCTGATGCGCTTCTATCAACGCTCGGGACTCGAGCGGGCGGTGCTGGCCTCCGGCCTGCTCAAACTTTTTCCTGGGCGCCTCGCTGACGTAGCGCGACTCGCGCCGCGCATGGAGTCGCCGTTCTTTACCGAGCGCCTGGGGACGGTGGTTCCGGCCGTAGGGACGCGCCGCTATCGCGTAGCCTTCTTCGCGGGCTGTATCGCTAATCTCTCTTTTGCGCGTTTGAATGACGCGACGGTGCGCGTGCTGGCGCGTAACGGCTGCGAAGTGGTGATCCCCGCCGGCCAGGGCTGCTGCGGCGCGCTGCACGTCCACGCCGGCATCCGCGAACTCGCGCGTTCGCTCGCGCAGCGCAATCTCGAGACGTTTCTTGACGTCCCCGCCGACGCCGGATTCGACGCCATCATCACCAACGCCGCCGGTTGTGGCTCGGTGCTCAAGGAATACCCGCAGCTTTTCGAGGAGGTCGAGACGGAGCATCTCGAGCGGGCGCGCGCCTTCAGCGCCAAATTCAAAGACGTGACGGAATTCCTGACGGCCATCGACTTCAACCGCGAGTTCGGCGCGGTCAAGGCGCGCGCTACTTATCAGGACCCCTGTCACTTGGGCCACGCGCAACGAATTCGCCAGGCGCCACGCAAGCTGCTCGCCGCCGTGCCGGGACTCGAGCTCGTCGAACTCAAGGAATCCGAAGTGTGCTGCGGCAGCGCCGGGATTTACAACGTGGCGCACAATGAGATGGCCGAGCGCCTGCTCGCGGCAAAGATGCAGCGCATCGACGAGACGGGCGTGGAGCTCGTGCTGACCGCGAATCCCGGCTGCCTGTTGCAACTGCGCGCCGGCGTCGCACGCTCGGGAAATCCGCGTCGCGTGCTGCACGTGGTCGAGTTACTGGACGAGGCGTACGAGAGTCGTGAGACGGTGGCTCGCGAAAGGGCACGCCTTTAGGCGTGCCGAATGACGTTGGTACGAGAGTACGGCTTTTAGCCGCTGAGGTATTGACGGTCAGGGCCTAAAGGCCCAGATCTGAGAGAGGTGACCTCCGCCGGCACGACTGAAGTCGTGCCCTTTCGCCAACGGTCTAGGTCGGCCGGTCATAGACCGGCGCTACAGCTACAGTAAGGTCATGGAGATCACTTACACCATCTCGCGCGAGGACTACTGGCAGTTCCGCAAGTATTACCTGCTGCGGCGGAGGTCGATGCAAGCCACGGCGGTTATCGCGTTCCTGCTGCTTGGCCTCTACGTTGTCCTGGTCGAGTGGCTGCTCAATACGAGCGCGATGCTGGTGGAGCTCTCGGCGCCGCTCATTGCCGCAGTTCTCATGGTCCTGCTCGTTTCGAGGTTCAAGCATGTGGTGATGTCGATTCCTTCCGACAACGGCGATACGCTGGGCGAGCACTATCTGAGCATCGCCGTGGAGGGCGTGGTCGACCGCACGAAGTCGTCAGACCGGCTCACCCGTTGGAGCGGTATACTGAACATTGTGGCGAACAAACATTACATCTTTTTGTTCAGCGATACGGACCAGGCGCATATCGTCCCCAAGCGGGCCTTCCGGCGCAAAGAGGACGCGCAGGAATTTCTGGATGCGGCGCTCGCGTACTCGAAGGCCGATAAACTCGCCGCGCAGGACAAAGTAGATCGCTACGGGTATCGCGTCAACCCGTGAACGACGAGCTCTGCTGTTAGCAGGTTGCTGAAAAACGTTCTTGAACCGTGTCATTCCGAGCGAAGCGAGGAATCTCGCACTGTGAGAATAAGAAATCCTTGTCGCCTTCGGCTCCTCAGAATGACAGGCGGAACCCTCACCCCCGCCTTTGGCACCCCTCTCCCGCACGGCGGGAGAGGGGCGGGGAGAGAGGGAGGACGTCGTAACCCAGGGCTCACGCCCTGGGCCACATAGATGCCGCCCGCAGCGGCGGGCTCCGAGGGTCAGACGCGGGAGGTTAATCCGTAGTGGCAGCGGTAGTGGAAGAAACGGCAAAACCGCTAGGAGCCACTAACAAGAAAACTCAAATCTCGAGGAACGAACCGAAGAAGTGGTTTAGAATCAACAAAACGCTGTTTTGGATCGTGCGGACTTCTTACAACTTATTGAAAGCAAATGCCTTATTGTCTGTGACGCAAACGGGCCAGATTGCAATGTGTTGATAAACCATGACTTATTTTTAAGCAGAGGCGCAATTCATCCTCAACCTTGGGAGGATTGACCATGGCTGACAGTACAGCGACCAAGCAAGAACGGCTCGAGGCATTGCTCCAGGAGCGGCGCACCTTCCCACCCTCGGACGAGTTCCGGCGTCAGGCGAACGCCGCGGACCCGAAGATCTACGACAAGGCTCGCCAGAACCTCGAAGCTTTCTGGGCCGAGCAGGCGGAGCGGCTCGACTGGATCAAGCGTTGGGACAAGGTGCTCGAGTGGAACGCGCCGTGGGCGAAGTGGTTCGTCGGCGGCCAGCTCAATGTCGCCGCGAACTGCGTCGACCGGCACGCGCACTCGGCGCTGCGCAACAAGGCCGCCCTGATCTGGGAAGGGGAGCCGGGTGACTCGCGCGTCATCACCTTCGGAATGCTCGAGCGTGAGGTGAACCGCTTCGCCAACGTCCTGAAGTCGCTCGGTGTCAAAAAGGGCGACCGCGTGACGATTTACATGGGCATGGTACCCGAACTCGCCATCGCCATGCTCGCCTGCGCCAAGATCGGCGCGCCCCACAGCGTGGTGTTCGGCGGCTTCTCCGCGGAGTCGCTGCGCGAGCGCATCAACGATGCGCAAGCCAAGGTGCTTGTGACTTGCGACGGCGCGTGGCGGCGCGGCCACGTGGTCCACTTGAAGCACAGCGTGGACGAGGCGCTCGAGGGGACACCGTCCATCGAGAAGGTCGTGGTGGTCAATCGGATCGGCGAAAAAGCCGAGGCAGCCATGCACGAGCATCGCGACCTCTGGTGGCACGACCTCATGGCCAAGGCCTCGGACAAGTGCGATCCCGAGCCCATGGACTCCGAGGACATGCTTTACATCCTCTACACCAGCGGCACGACGGGCAAGCCCAAGGGTGTGGTCCACACCACCGCCGGGTATCTGCTCGGGACGTCGACCACGCATCGGCTGATTTTCGACGTGAAGGAAAGCGACGTCTACTGGTGCACGGCGGACATCGGTTGGGTGACCGGCCACTCTTACATCGTCTACGGGCCACTCGCCAACGGCTCGACGAGTGTGATGTACGAAGGGTCGCCTGATTATCCCGACCGCGGACGCTTCTGGGACATCGTCGAGAAGTACGGCATCAACATTTTCTATACCGCGCCCACCGCGATTCGTACCTTCATGCGCTGGGGTACGGAGTGGCCGTCGAAGTACGACCTCTCGCCGCTGCGGCTGATCGGCACAGTGGGTGAGCCGATCAATCCCGAGGCGTGGATCTGGTATCACCAGAACATCGGGCGCGAGCGCTGTCCTATCGTCGACACCTGGTGGCAGACCGAGACGGGCATGGTGCTGATCACGCCGCTACCGGGAATCACCGCAACGAAGCCAGGCTCGGCGACCAAGCCGTTTCCCGGCATCGAGGCGGAAGTGCTCGACGAGAAGGGCAACAAAGTGGGGCCGGGCGCGGGCGGCTACCTCGTGTTGACCAAGCCTTGGCCCGCCATGTTCCGCACCATCTACGGCGATCCTGACCGCTACGTGCGCCAATACTGGTCGCGCTACGACGGCAAGTACTTGACCGGCGACGGCGCCAAGATCGATGAGGATGGATATTTCTGGCTGCTGGGCCGCGTCGACGACGTGATGAACGTGGCCGGCCACCGTATCTCAACCTACGAGGTCGAGAGCGCGCTCGTCGATCATCCGTCGGTCGCGGAAGCGGCGGTCATCGGCAAGAACCACGAAGTCAAAGGACAGGGGATTGCGAGCTTCGTCACGCTGAAGGAAGGGATCCACGCGAGCGATCATCTGAAGGAAGAGCTGAAGCAGCACGTGGCGCACAAGATCGGGGCCATCGCGCGCCCCGACGACATCTTCTTCGCCGCCGAGCTGCCCAAGACGCGCAGCGCCAAGATCATGCGCCGGCTGTTGCGCGACATCGCCGAGGGCCGCGTGCTCGGCGACACGACCACGCTCGCCGATCCCGCGGTAGTCGCGAAGCTGAAGAGCCAGTACGAGGGGCAGGAATAGCCGGTCCCGAGGTCAGCCGGCAAAGGCTGGTTCATCTCACGGGCGGAGGCGGTTGCGCCTGCTGAGTCTTCGCCAGCGCTTTGGCCTGACGGAGCGCCGTCTGGATCATGATGAACTCGCCCACGTTTTCCATGGTGAGCATGCCCACGAGCTGCCCGTTGTGCTCGACGGGGACGGAGCGGCCGTTGGACTGAGCAAGCGTCTGAAGGGCCTTCTCCAGCATGTCGTACGAGTCGACGCTCGGGACGTCGCGCCGCATGGCGTCACGCACGCGGACGTTTGAGCCTTGCTGCGCGAGCGTCTTCACTACGTCCTCGCGCGTGAGAATTCCGAGGATGCGATCGCCCCAGACCACGGGGAAGTCATGCTGCCAGCCGTCGAGGATATGGTCGACGGCCGCCGACAGCGGATCGTCGGGCCCCAGCGTCCGGAATTCCTTCACCATGACGCGCTGCACCGGAATGCCGCCGAGCGAAGTGCGCGTCGTCACCATCGCTGCTTCCTCCGTCGCGCCCATCCAGACGAAGAGCGCAATGAAGAGCAGGAAGGGATCGTAGAGCAGGCCGATGAAGCCGAAGATGAACGCCATGCCCTGGCCGATCTGCGCCGCCACATGCGTGGCCCGCGTGTACTCCATGCGCGTCGCGAGCAGCGCCCGCAGGACGCGTCCGCCATCCATGGGGAAGGCAGGCAGGATGTTGAATCCCACCAGCCACAGGTTCACCACCATCAGCTTGTTCAAGAAATTGCCGCCCACCCAGCGCACGTCCTCGATGGACTTCAAACTCGGCGCGCCTCCGAACGCCGCGAGCACCGCATAAAGGGCGACGGCGATGAGCACGTTGACGGCCGGGCCGGCGAGCGCCACGAGCAGCTCCTGATGCGGATCGTCGGGCATGCGCTCGATCCGGGCCACGCCGCCAATCGGCAGCAGGATGATGTCGCGCGTCTGGATGCCGTAGCGGCGGGCCGTGAGCGCGTGACCGAGTTCGTGGAGCACGATACAGCCGAAGATCGCCAGCACGAACGCCACGCCGCCCACCGCCATCGCCGCGTTGTGTCCTTCCGCCCAGTAGGCGACGACGATGAAGAGGATCAGCAGCAAGAACGTGGCGTGCATGTAGACGTTGATGCCGGCGAGCCTGCCGATTTTCCAGGACCAGCGCATGGGAGAACGGGAGTCAGGAGACAGGAGTCAGAAGCATCAGGCCCCAGGCTCTCCTGGACTCACATCTAAATTGTGCCTGATAGCATGGACAAAAGCCATAACCCACGCCAATCGACACCGACTCACCTGATTCCTGCCAATCCCATTTGGAGTTTAGAGGAATCGGTGAGACGATTAGGCGAGAGCCAGGAGGCGTCGCATGAAATATCGGATTGCGATATGGGCAGGTGCGGGCTTTTTCGTTGCCGGCTGCTGGGCAGTATATGCCTTCGTCGCCCGGCCTCCAGCGTTGACTTCTGCTGACCCGATGGTCACTCTTGTCCAGATTACTTGCCCCATCGCACTGCTCAGTTTTTATCCCCTGCGTCTTTCCTGGGTTCTGCTTGCCAATGCCACCACATACGCTCTGCTCGGTTTGATCGTGGAAACCCTGCGGCGCAGATTCCGCCACGCTAAATAGCGTCATCGACAGGGCAGAGCAACTCCATGCCATCATTCTGAGAAGGTGGCTTCTAAGAAGCTCGAGCCGATGTGCGCGCCCAAAGCCAGTTTACGAGCGCGATGACCACCGTGACGCCGATGATGAGGAAGTCCACGCGGCCCATGCGGGTAATCAGGACCGCCGAGAAGGCGACGCCTGCGAGTGCGAACACCGGGCCCGCCGGAAGACGGAACGAATCGGCCTGTGGATGCTTGCGACGCAGGACCACGAGCGCCGCACAGGTGGGTGCATAAGTAAAGAGCCGCGCCACGGCCGACAGTCCCAGATTCCAACGGAACGAGCCGGCCACCGCCAGAGTCCAGACCAGCACGGAGTAGACGACAATCGAAACGTAGGGCGTCCGAAAGCGCGCGTGGACAGCGCCAAAGAAGGCCGGAAAGTCGCGGCGCTCGGCGAGCGCGAAAGTGAGGCGCGGCGTGTATAGCTCCATGGAGCTCAGCAAGCCGTAGACGGAGACGAGCGCGCCCGCCGCAATCAGCGCCGCGCCCGGAGCGCCGAGAGCCTGGCGCGCCGCCGCGGCGAGCGGGCGGTCCGTCTGCTCGGGATGTGACAGGATGCCGGTGACCACCACCTGCACCAGCGTATACACCAGCGTGGTCACGCCCAGCGCCGCGAACAGCGCGAAAGGCGCGTCGCGGCGCGGATCTTTCGCCTCGCTCATCGGGATCACGGCGCCTTCGAATCCACCGAAGGCAAAGATCAGCGCGAGCACCGCGTCGAGCCACGTGCCGGAGCTCGCGGTCGAGTGAAGCGTCAGGTTGGCGCGATGGACGAAGAAGAGTCCGGCAGCGATGAACGCGGCGAGCGGCAGGAGCTTCGCCACCGCAAAGACGTTGCTCAGGCGCGCGCCGGCTTTGACGCCGCAATAGTTGACGACGGCGAGGAATCCCAGGAGCAGCGTGAGCACGGCGACGCGCGGCGCCGGGTCCTTGGCGCGACTCCAGAATTCGGCGAGATAGATGACGAAGAGGTTGGCGTTCGACGCGGCGGCAGTCAGGCGCGCGAGCCACGTGAGCCACGCCACTTCGATTCCCGCCAGCCGTCCGAACGCCGCCTGCGCGTAGAGGTAAGGACCTCCCGCTTCGCGGAATCGCGACGCGACTTCGGCGAAGCAGGCGATGACGACGGCGATCACGACCGCCGCCGCCAGATACGCGAGAGGGCTCACGGCGCCCACCAGCGCTGCGATGATCGAGGGCAGTCCGAAAATGCCGCTGCCGATGATGGAGTTGAGGACAAGCGCCGTCAGGCTCCACCGTCCCAGAGCGCGGACCAGCTCCGGTTGTCGCTGAGTTTCCATCGGCTGCCCGGCACTCCTCGTCAAGCCGCTGCTACAGCACCACGACGACGGGCGAGTGATGATACACTACGCCTCCCGATCGCCAAGCTTTTTCCGAGGAGACAAGGCATGAGGAAACTTGCCGGTGCGGCGTCCGCCGCTTTTCTGGTCATGCTTCTGATTCCTTGGACGGCGACCGCGCAGACCAAGCCCCGTGCCCGCGCTCTCGGCATTCCATTCGATGGCACGCCGGGCCCGCTCGACGCCATCACTGACGTCAAAGGCGTCGAAGTCGGCCATACCACGCTGATCTCGGGCAGCGGCAAGCTGGTGGTGGGCCAAGGTCCGGTACGCACCGGGGTCACGGCGATTCTGCCGCGCGGCAAGGCGTCGTCCGATCCGGTCTTCGCAGGCTGGTTTTCGCTGAACGGCAACGGCGAGATGACCGGCACGACCTGGGTCGAGGAATCAGGGTTCCTTGAAAGCCCGGTGATGATCACCAACACGCACAGCGTGGGCATCGTGCGCGACGCCGTCATCGCCTGGCGGGTGGCTCACGGCCAGCCGGAAGGCTCGGAATACTGGTGGTCGCTGCCCGTCGTGGCCGAGACTTATGACGGGTACTTGAACGACGTCAACGGATTTCACGTTCATCAGGAGGACGCATTCCACGCCATCGACACGGCGCAGTCCGGACCCGTGCCGGAAGGCGGCGTGGGCGGGGGAACGGGGATGATCTGCTACGAGTTCAAGGGTGGCATCGGCACCGCTTCCCGGCAGCTCGACGCGAAGTCCGGCGGCTACACGGTCGGCGTGCTCCTACAGTGCAACTGCGGCAGCCGGGAGCAACTTCGCATCGCGGGCGTCCCGGTCGGACGCGAGATTTCCGCGCATAAGGTCTGGGCTGACGCGAAGGGCGCGGGCTCGGAAGACACCGGCTCGATCATCATCGTGGTCGCGACCGACGCGCCTCTTCTGCCGCATCAGTTGAAACGCCTGGCGCGTCGCGCGGCGCTGGGTCTGGCGCGAACCGGCAGCACGTCGGGCAATGGCTCGGGCGACATCTTCATCGCCTTCTCGACCGCCAATCCCGGCGCCTCGAAGCTTACCGGCGTCTCTACCGTCCAGATGGTCGTGAATGACGCCATGAATCCTCTGTTCGCGGCCACGGTCGAGGCAACCGAGGAAGCCATCGTCAACGCGCTCGTCGCCGGCCAAACCATGACGGGCATCGACGATCACGTGGTCGACGGCCTCCCGCACGACCGGTTGCGTGAAGTGCTGAAGAAGTACAATCGCCTGGCCCATTGATTTCTGACCGCGCAGGGAATTTGGCGTCGCGGCGCTCAACGTAGTGTAAAATTCCCAGCCGAATCGACCGCTACCGAGGACTTCTTGATGACCACCATGTTGGACGAAGTTTATCAGCAGCCCGCGGCGCTGTCCGGACTGCGCAAGTATTACTCGAGTCCGGGCGCTATTCCCACCAAAGCGTTGCGGAAGTTGGTGAAGCACTGGCCACCGGTCGTGGTCTTCACCGGGATGGGCTCGTCGCTCTTTGCCGCCTATCCGGCGCAGGCGTATCTCACCGCGTTGGGGATCAAGGCGATCGTCTGGGAAACCGCCGAGCTGCTCCACCACCATCTGAAGTTTCTCGGACCCGACACCCTGCTGGTGGCGGTTTCACAATCAGGCGAGACGATCGAAATCACGCGGCTCCTCGACGCACTTCCGAAGAAAGGGGGACTGCTCGGCGTCGTGAACGTCGAAGCAAGTACGCTCGCGCGGCGCAGCAGTCTGCTGCTCCCCATGATGGCCGGACAGCAGTCGACGGTGAGCACCAAGACCTACATGTGCAGTGTGGCGGTGCTGATGTATCTGGCTTTCGCGATTGCGAGGGAATCTCCCCGTCCGCTGACCCAAACGCTGATCGCCGCCATCCAGGCGGAAGAGCGAATCCTCGATAACGCGACGGCCATCACGGCGCCGACCGTTGAGTTCTTCGGACATCCGCCCTATGTCGCTTTGATGGCGCGCGGTCCCGACCTGGCATCCGCCTACCAGGGCGCTTTGACGCTTAAAGAAGTTGCGCGCATGGGCGCGGAAGCCATCAGCGCCGCGCAGTTCCGGCACGGTCCCATCGAGATCGTCAGCTCCGAGCACCGCTACGTGATCTTCGCGCGGTGCGCGTCCCGGGGACAGCGCACTCAAGCGGGAAAGTTTTGCGTACGCCTGGCCCACGACATCCGAGCGCACGACGGACGCGTCCTGTTGCTGACGGATCTGCCGGTCGAGAGCGAGGCCAACATCCGGCTGCTTCGCGTGGATTCGGTACGCCTGGGACTCGGCACGCTGGTCGATACCGTGTACATTCAGTTGCTGGCGCACGAACTGGCGTTGCGCGCCGGACTCGAGCCAGGGAAGTTCTGGATCGCTGAGGGAGTTACGCGCGAGGAGTGAAGCGGGGCGCGCGCCGTTAAGGGCAGAGGAGCGGAGCATGGTTTTGAAGCATCAAGTGGCGCTCATCACGGGCGCCTCGAGCGGCATCGGGAGAGCCACGGCTGAGGCGATGGCGCGGGAAGGCGCGCGCGTGGCGGTGAATTATCTGAAGAACGGCGCCGGCGCCGAGGCCGCAGTCGCGGCGATCTCCGGGTCGGGCGGGCAGGCGATGGCGGTGCGCGCCGACGTCACCTCGAACGCCGACGTGCGGTCGATGGTGGAGGCGGTACGCAAACAGTGGGGGCGAGTCGACGTCCTGGTGAACAACGCCGGCGACTTGATCGCGCGCCGTTCACTCGTCGACATGACCGAGGACTACTGGGATCAGGTCATGGCCCTGAACCTGAAGAGTGTGTTCCTCTGCGTCAAGGCCGTCTGGGAGGAGATGGCGGCGCGCCACAGCGGTTGCATCATCAATATCACCTCGATTGCCGGGCGCAACGGCGGCGGTCCGGGCGCAGCAGCGTACGCTGCGGCCAAGGGCGGCTTGATTACCTACACCAAGGGGCTCGCCAAGGAACTCGCGCCGCACGGAGTCCGCGTCAACTCGGTCGCGCCCGGTGTGATCGCGACGCCTTACCACGAGCGCTACAGCCCGCCCGAACTTTTCCAGAAGTACGTTGCCGCGATCCCCATGTCGCGCGCCGGAACTTCTGAAGAGGTCGCTGACGTAGTTCTATTCTTGGCTTCGAATGCGGCGCGCTACATGACCGGTGAGACCGTCGAAGTGAACGGCGGCGCCTGGATGGACTGAACAATCCGGCGGACCGGAGCCCGAGGCGGAGGGCGATTCTATGATGAAAACGGCTCTGCGATTCCTGGTGCTCGGTGGGCTCGCTCTGGCGGGCTGGGCGATCGTTCACCGCGTCACGGGAACGCCCGGCGACTCTGCTGACGATTGGCCGTACTACGGGCACGATCCCGGAGGTATGCGCTACTCGCCGCTCACCGAAATCAACCGTGAGAACGTGTCGCAGCTCAAGGTTGCCTGGACGTTCCACATCGGTGACATTTCGAACGGTAGCGGTGATCGCAAACGCAGCGGGTTTGAGGCCACGCCGATTCTGGTGGATTCGACGCTTTATCTCACCACCGGGTTCAACCGCGTGATGGCGCTGGATCCCGAGACCGGCAAGCAGCGCTGGGTCTATGACCCGTTCGTCGATCCCACCGGGGATTACGGTGACGGACTCATCAACCGCGGCGTCTCCACCTGGCTCGATCCTCAGCGTGCGGCGGGCCAGCCGTGTCACCGGCGGGTTTTCGAGGCCACGCTTGACGCGCGATTGATCGCGCTCGACGCCTTGGCCGGCGCTCCCTGCGCGGACTTCGGCCAGAGCGGACAGGTGAGTCTCAGGAACGTTCCCCGCTACGTCGGGGGCTGGTATCACATGACCTCGCCGCCCGCGGTCGTCGACGATCTCGTGGTGGTCGGCTCGGCCATTGACGACAACGCGCGCGCCGAGATGCCGAGCGGCGTGGTGCGCGCCTTCGACGCCCGCACCGGCGTTCTACGCTGGAGTTGGGATCCGATTCCACCCAATCAGCCGGACTCCAAGACGTGGCGTACGGGCGCCGCCAATGCCTGGTCCATCATGGTGGTCGATCCCGCGCGCCACTTGGTCTTCGTGCCCACGGGCAGTGCCAGCCCTGACTACTATGGCGGACTGCGGCCCGGCGATGACAAGTGGGCGGACTCGGTCGTGGCCCTCGACACTCGAACTGGCAAGCTGGCCTGGGGATTCCAGCTCGTTCACCACGATCTTTGGGACTACGACACCGCCGCGCCGCCGTTGCTCGCCACGATCCAGCACGATGGCCGCAAGATCCCGGCGGTCATCCAGGGCAACAAGACGGGATTCCTCTATGTGCTCAACCGCGACACGGGCGCGCCGGTGTTCCCTGTCGAAGAGCGTCCGGTGCCGCAGACCGACGTGCCCGGCGAAGTAACGTCGCCCACCCAGCCTGTGCCCGCTGCGCCGCCGCCCATCGCACCGCAGAAGCTCTCGGCGGACGACGCCTGGGGCCTGACGCCGGCGGATCGCGATGCCTGCCGCAAGATGGTTGAGGCGCTGCGGAACGAAGGGATCTTTACGCCGCCTTCCCTTAACGACACGCTTGCCGTGCCTGGGAACATCGGCGGCATGAACTGGAGCGGCCACGCCTTTGACCCGACGCGCAGCCTGCTCATCACCAACACGACCAACCTGCCGTTCCTCATGGGCGTTATCCCGCGCGACAAGTTCATGGAAGCAGCCATGCACGGCCAGGGCGAGTACTCGCGGCAGACGGGAACGCCCTACGGGATGCACCGCCGGCCGCTGCTCTCTCCGGGGCTTCATCTGCCCTGCATTCCCCCGCCTTGGGGAACGCTCGTGGCCGTGGATATGACCGCCGGCAAGATTCGCTGGCAGGTCCCGCTCGGAACCTTCGCTCCCGGTCATCCCGAAGTCCCGCCGGGATCGCCCAGCTTCGGCGGCCCGATCTTGACCGCCGGTGGACTGATATTTATCGCCGGCACTTTTGACCCTTACTTGCGCGCCTTCGACATCGAGACTGGCAAGGAGCTTTGGAAGGGACAGCTTCCGGCGCCGGGTCACGCAACCCCGATGACTTATCGTCTCCCGAACGGCAAGCAGTATGTGGTGATTGCCGCGGGCGGGCACGCGAAGGTGACGGAAGAGAATCAGAGCGACGCGTTGGTGGCGTTCTCGCTGCCGTGATGGCCAGGGAAGACCAAGTCCGCCGCTGGGGATCGGTTATTTCGCGCGGCTGCCTAGGAGTCGAGGCACCGGCGGATGTCTCGGAAGACGGGGCGCATCATGGCCGGCGTCAGCTTGCCGGTTTGCGTATTCTGCTGGCTCGGGTGATAGGACGCGAAGAGGCGCGGCAAGCCGGTGGGCAGCGCGTAGCTCGCACCGTGCGCGAAGCGGAACGACGAGCGAGGCGGCAATCCAGCGACCTCGCGTCCGGCGCGGCCCGCGTACACCAGACGCAAGTAAGTGTCGAAGGCAATCCTGCCCAGCGCCAGCACCGCTCGGACGCCCGCCAGAAGGCCGAACTCCATCTCGAGATAAGGCTGGCAGTGACGCAGTTCCTCGGGCAACGACTTGTTTTTCGGAGGACAGCAGCGCAACGCCGCAGTGATGTAGCAATCGCGCAGACGCAGGCCGTCGTGGCGGTCGCGCGATAGAGGCTGATTGGCAAACCCGGCTTCATAGAGAGTGCGGTAAAGGAAATCGCCCGAGCGGTCTCCGGTGAACATCCTGCCGGTGCGATTGCCGCCGTGCGCAGCGGGCGCAAGCCCCAGGATCAGCAGCCGGGCCTCGGGATCGCCGAAGCTCGGAACCGGCTTACCCCAGTACTCCCAGTCGCGATACATCCGACGCTTCTCGCGCGCCACCTTCTCGCGGTAGCCGACGAGCCGCGGGCACAACCGGCAAGCGATGACGCGCTCCTGCAAAACCTGCAGCTGATGGGGAGGCGCAGAAGACATAGGATAATTGGTGGGCTAAGGCTGAAAGCCGGCTGCTGACCGCTGAATGCTCAAGTCTTCGCGAGGTTCATGATCTCCTGCCATTGCGCGTCGGAGACGGGCATGACGGAAAGGCGCGGCAAGCGCACCAAAGCGAAGTCCTTGAGCGACGCCTGCTGTTTGATCTCAGCGAGTGTGACGGGACGCGGTAGCCGCCGGCCGGCTTTCAGGTCAACGACCGCCAGGTGCGGATCGTTCTGCTTGGGATCGGCGTAAGGCTCGCTCACCACTTCGGCCATCGCGACCACCGCCTTCTCCTCGCCCGTGTGGTAGATCAACACCGCGTCACCCCGATGCGTGCTGCGCAGATGCTTGAGCGCCAGGTTGTTCGAGACGCCGTCCCAGACGGTCTGGCGGTCGCGCTCGAGGTCGGCGAATGAGTAGGTATCAGGATCAGACTTGAACAGCCACTTCGCGCCCAAAGCTTCCTCCTTCAGACGAGCTTCGTCTCGCCCGGCATCGCCACGGGCGCGACGGCCAGCGGACCCCACTCGAGCTTGGCGGGCATCAGGCTCTCCTGTGAATTGAGCGCCTGCTCCCAGGTGATTTCCTCGCCCGTGTAGGCGGCCATGCGTCCGAGGATCGCGGTCAGCGTGCTCTCGGCGACCTGCTTCAGTTCGTTGTACGGCTTGCCCGCCCGAATTGACGCGATCAGATCCGTGTGCTCCTGGGTGTAGGGCAGGTTGTCCTTGCCCGCCATCTTCCAGGGCTGCTCGCCCGTGATGGTGTACTTGTTCACCTGGCATAAGCCCTTGGTGCCGGTGAGCGCCTCGGACACATTGTTCTTGCAGTTCGGGATCTGCCGTGCGTAGCTCGCCACGTGGACGCTGTTAGGGTACTCGTAGTCGATGGCGAAGTGGTCGTAGATGTTGCCGTACTCGGGAGCCGTGCGCACCTGGCGTCCGCCCAGGCCGACGGCACTCAGCGGATGCGCGCCCGTCGCCCAGTTGACGACGTCCAGATTATGAACGTGCTGCTCAACGATGTGGTCGCCGCAAAGCCAGGTGAAGTAGTACCAGTTGCGAATCTGCCATTCCATGTCGCTCCAGTCGGTCTGCTTGGGATGCACCCAGATGGGCCCCTGGTTCCAGTAGCAACGCGCCGCGGTAATCGTGCCGATGGCGCCGCCGTGGATGCGCTTCATCGTCTCGAGGTATCCGGTCTGATGACGCCGCTGCGTGCCGACGCCGATCGCGAGTCCCTTGCGGTTCGCTTCTTCGTACACCTCGAGCACGGTGCGGATGCCGGGCCCGTCCACCGCCACGGGCTTCTCGGCGAAGGTGTTCTTACCCGCTTCCACCGCCGCCTTGAGAAACGGGGGACGGAAGCCGGGCGGCGTCGCGAGGATGACGTAGTTGACGTCGTCGAGCGCCAAGACCTTCTGATAGGCGTCGAAGCCGGTGAAGCGATGGTCCTCAGCGACGGCGAGCTTGTCGGTCACCTCGCTCTTTTGGAGCACGCCGAGGCTGGTCTCGAGGTGGTCTTTGAACACGTCACCCATGGCGACCAGCTTGACGCCCGGCGCTGAGCTCAGGACGTTCACCGTGGCGCCAGTACCGCGCTCGCCGCAGCCGATAAGTCCGACACGAATTTCATCGCTCCCGGCGGCGTAGGCTCCTGGAATTCGTCCCAGGCCGGCCGCGACAGCACCACCCAGCGCGGCGACGCTCGAGCTCCTCAGAAATTCGCGGCGCGACGGCCGACCCTCGATCTGCTTGGGCTTCTCCATAACCCCTCCCTAGTGTTCGGTGCTGGTTCCTTCGCTTGTGCTCGTCACTTGTGACTCGTCACTGGCCACTGTTCTCTAGTCGTACTTCTTCACCTTCGACCTCAACCCTTTCAGATTCTCCTGCTCCTCAACCGGACGCACGACGCGGAATCCCACGAACGTCGCGTCGGTATGCCACCAGATACTCCGCGGCTGCTGCGGATCCTGCTGGCTCCAGTCCGGATCGGACGCCAGGCGAGCCGCACAGCGCACGCGCTGGGGTTCGTCGTCATAGGAGCCACCGCGCGCCACGTTGGGATACTTCTTCTCCGTCGGCAGCACCACGGGTGAAAGCAGCGCCATGCCCGGTTTCGCCTGCTGGTAGGCGTCCTTAGTGTACTCGTCGAGCACCCACTCGGCAACGTTGCCCAGCATATCGTAAAGGCCCCAAGCGTTGGGTTTCTTCTTACCGGCTTCATGGGGCCGCGCGTCAGAATTGTCGAGGTACCACGCATAGTCGCCGATCTGTTTGGGGTCGCTGCCGTAGTAGAACGGCGTCTCGGTTCCGGCGCGGCAGGCGTACTCCCATTCTGCCTCGGTCGGCAGTCGATAGTCCTTTCCGGTTTTCGCCGACAGCCAGCGAGTGTACTCCATCGCGGCGTGATGGGTGATGTTAATCGCCGGATGGCCCTCGCGTCCGAATCCGAAAGTCTCGTCCTCGTAGGGCGGCGTGGGACGCGTCACCGCGTCGGCGTTCTTGTCGGCTTCGGACTCGGTCGTGGCGCTCGCGCCCGGCTGCTTCTTCAGCAGATCCCGGCTGAAGGCGAAAATGTCGTACTCGTCCCATCGTGTCTCGAAGTTCTCCATCCAGAACGGACGGATGGTGACTTGATGTTGCGGCTGCTCGTCAGCCTTGTGCCCGTACTCGCTCGGCGGACTACCCATGGTGAACGTGCCGCCGGGAATCGGCACCATCTCGAACTTCACGTCCGTGCCGGGGATGGTCTCGGTGTAGGGCTTCAGGTCCTCGGACGACGGCAGCGTCGAAGCGGCGGAGGAAGCAGCCGGTGCGGAGGAGTGCGCAGTCGCTTGCGCTCTGGCATGCTGATGCTCGGCGAGCCAGGAGAGCGTCCAAGCTACGGCTCCAATCAGGAAAAGCGCCACCTCGAAGGTCAGCCAGCCACGGCGTTTCATGACTTTGGAAAAGCTCGCTGTGATTTTTGTCCGGCTCTGCTACGATGCAAGCCCTGAATGAATGTCATACGAATCAGTTGGATCCTGGCGGCGGCGCTGTTTCTGATGCCCGCTCACGCGGCCGCGCGCCGTGATACAACACTCAAGCGCTTCGAGTTCTCCGAGCCGCACATGGGGACGATGTTCCGCATCGTGCTCTATGCGCCCGACACTTCGGCCGCCGGGCGTGCTTCGAGCGCGGCGTTCGCACGAATCACGGCGCTGGATAATACCATGAGCGATTATAAGCCCACGAGCGAGCTCATGCGGCTCTCGGCGAGCGCAGGCGGGCCGCCGGTCAAGGTGAGCGCCGACCTCTATCGCGTGCTCGAAGTAAGTCAGCGGGTCGCCGAGCAGTCCGACGGTGCGTTCGACGTGACCGTCGGTCCCGAGGTGAGGCTGTGGCGCCGGGCGCGTCGCCAGCACGAATTGCCGGATCCCGTGCGCCTCGATCGGGCGCGTGAACTTGTAGGATACAAGCTGCTGCGTCTCGATCCGGGCGAGCGTACCGCGCAGCTTTTCAAGCCCGGCATGCTGCTCGATCTGGGTGGCATTGCCAAGGGCTACGCCGCCGATGAGGCGCTCGCGGTACTCAAGCGGTTCGGGATTTCGCGCGCGCTCGTCGCGGCCGCCGGTGATATCGCCGTGGGCAGCCCGCCTCCCGGCAAGACCGGCTGGCGCATCGCTATTGAAGCGCTTGATTCCGAACCGGGCGCCGGCCATCCGCGAATCCAAAATTCAAAATCGGCCATCCAAAATCGTTATCTCGTTTTGCACGACGCCGGCGTCTCGACTTCCGGAGACGCCGAGCAGCACGTCGACCTTGGGCGCGTGCGCTACTCGCACATCGTCGATCCGAAGACGGGTGGCGCGCTTACCGGCCATCAGAGCGTCACCGTCGTCGCGCGCGATGACTTTGCCGCCGACGGACTTGCGACCGCAGTGAGCGTGCTGGGACCGGAGCGTGGACTGAAGCTGATCGAAGCGACGAAGGGAGCTGGGGTTTTATTCGTCAAGGAGACGACGGCGGGCGTTCGCTCCTGGCAACTCCGCTTTCCGTAGCTGGTCTCAGTCTTGTAGCGCGGACCTGCGGTTCTCAGATCCGCGGGTTGTTCGGCAAGAACCGCGGACCCCAAGAACGGGGGGTCCGCGCTACCAAGAATCAGAAATGCAACCGTCGGACACCAAACCGGCATTGCGGCGTGACCTCGGACTCGTGCAGGCGACGGCGCTCGCCATCACCGATATGGTAGGCATCGGGCCGTACATCACCATCCCGCTATTCCTCGCCACCATGAGCGGACCCCACGCCATGCTGGGCTGGCTGGTAGGCGCGCTCGTGGCGTTCTGCGATGGCCTGGTCTGGGCGGAACTCGGCGCGGCGCTACCCAAGGCGGGCGGCAGCTACAACTATCTGCGTGAGGCGTTTGGGCCGAAGGGTGCGGGGCGCTGGCTCTCCTTCCTGATGGTCTGGCAGATCATGTTTTCGGCGCCGCTGTCGGTGGCCAGCGGCAGCATCGGATTCGCGAGCTACCTGCACTATCTCGTGCCGGCGCTCCCTGACTGGGGAGTACGCGTCGTGGCCGGCGTCTTCCCGTTGCTGCTCGTCGCACTGCTCTACCGGCGCATCGGCATCATCGGCAACATGAGCGTCGTGCTGGTAACGGGTGTGCTCATCGGATGCCTGTGGATCGTCGTCACCGGCGTTCCCCATTTGAGCGCGGCGCGTTTGTTCGCCTTTCCTCCCGAGGCTTTCCATCTCAACTGGGTCTTCTGGGCGGGACTCGGCCACGCCACGCTCTACGCGCTCTACGATTACTTCGGCTACTACAACGTCTGCTATCTGGCGGAGGAGATTCGCGACCCGGGGCGCGTCATCCCGCGCGCCATCATGTTCTCCATCATCCTGGTGGGTGTGCTGTACGTCTTTATGACAGCGTCGTTCGTGAGCGTGATTCCCTGGCGCGAGCTTTTGGGGAGCAAGTTCGTTGCGTCGACCTACGTCGAGATGCTCGAGGGCAGCGCTGCCGGCAAGGTGATGACGGCGCTGGTCCTCTGGATCGCTTTCTCATCCGCTTTCTCGCTGCTCCTCGGCTACTCGCGCATCCCCTATGTGGCCGCGACCGACGGCAACTTCTTCCGCGTCTTTTCGCGACTGCATCCTAAGGGCGAGTTCCCGCACATCTCGCTCATCGCGCTGGGACTGGTGGCGTCCGTCTTCAGCCTGGGCAAGCTGAACGAGGTGATTCCGGGACTCATCGCCACGCGCGTGCTCATTCAATATCTGCCGCAGACGATCGGTTTCTTCCTGCTGCGGCGCCGCGCCCCGGACTTGCAGCGTCCGTTCCGCATGTGGTTCTATCCCGTGCCCGGCGTCATCTCGATCCTCGGCTGGCTGTACGTCCTGGGGACCGCGGCTCGCCACTCGCTCATCTTCGCCTTCGCCGTGCTGATCGTGGGTACCGTCGCCTACCTGATTCGAGCCCGCATGCGGAGCGAATGGCCCTTCCAGGTAGGTAGTAGGTGGTAGGTGGGGAAAAGCCGGAGAGCTAATGGCGGCGTTCTATTTAACTGGATGAGTCCGTGGAGCATGCGACCGACTTGAATCTCTCGATAGCCACGCCACCACCACTTCCTACCTGCCACCTACAACCTACTTAACAGAAACATTCCTTCGTGGTGGGTCATCAGGATATCGTCGCCTTGAAGCTGCGGTGCAAAGCCCGCGCGGTCGCCGGGAATCGATTCCTCCATGAGCCGGCGCGCTTCCTGATAACGCTTGTGGGACCGTTCGAGTCCGGCGCGCAGCATCCATTGATTGAACGAGCGCTGGCGGCGCTTCAGCGTCTGGCGCGCGACCTCGAGGCCAAGCCGCTCGAACATTTCGAGGAACGTCGTCAGCCGCAGCGAAAGGGTGTGTGAAGGATCGCGTACCAGCTCGATGCGGTTGTGCAAATCGAACTTCGCGTCGCTCTCAGGACCCAGCGTGTCGATGATCACCAGACGTCCCTCGGGTTTCATCACGCGCGCCATTTCCTTGAGTGCGAGCTCCGGCTTGGGCATATGGTGGACCGAGCACTGGCAGGTGACGAGATCAAACGCCGCCCCGGCGTAAGGCAAATGCTCCGCCTCCCCCAGGTCGAAGGCGGCATTCGGGATGTTACGCTCGAGTTGAGCGTGTCGCGCGCGGCGCACCATTTCCTCGGTCAGGTCGACCCCGCGCGCCCAGCGCACACGCGGCGCCAGTGCGAGGACGAACGCTCCCGGCCCACAGGCGACGTCAAGCGCGACATCCATCGGCTCGGGCTTGATGAACGCCACCTTCTCGTCCACCACCTCCGGCGTGTCGCGGACGGCCAGCGTTGAGAATGCCTCCGCCGTCCTGGTAAACTGCTTCTGGATTGCTTCCGTGTGCTTTTTTGACATAAGAGTTCGCCGCGCCCTCAAGTGTACAGAATAATGGGCTGCGAGTGAACATTGGACGAAACGGTCGTCATGTCTGATGAAGCGAGCCACGCCGTCGAAGATTCCACCCCCTCACACTGCGGAGCTTCGGAACCCCGCTGCGTCCTGATCCCTGCCGGCGATTTCCTGATGGGCTGCGACGCGGGCCGCGACGAGGAGAAGCCCGTCCATCGTGTGTGGGTGGAGGCGTTTGAGATGGCGGTCCTCCAGGTGCGCAATCGCGATTGGGCAGCGTTCATGGCGGCGACCGCCCACCCGCCGCCCAAGCATTGGAACGATGTGGAGTTCAGCCATCCCGAGCAACCGATCGTCGCCGTGAACTGGTTCGAAGCGGTCAAGTACTGTGACTGGCTGACCGAGCTCACTGGACGCCGCTATCGCCTGCCGACCGAAGCGGAGTGGGAACGCGCGGCGCAGGGCGGCCGCGAAGGGACGCTCTATCCCTGGGGCGACGAGCCACCCGACTCGTGGCCCGAGTATGTTGAACGCTGGGGTGGCGACGTCCAGGGTCCGCTGCCGGTGTCGCAAGGAACGCCCAATCCTTACGGCCTTTACGATGTCTCGGAGAACGTACACGAATGGTGCGCCGACTGGTTCGATCGCAATTACTACGCCGTCTCGCCGGAGCGCAATCCACAGGGACCGGCGAAGGGCGAGCGTCGCGCTTCGCGGGGCGGCTCGTGGCGGCATCAAATCAAAGTAAGCCGGTGCGCCGCGCGATCGAGCATTCCGCCGACCTTCGAATACGCCGACTACGGATTCCGTGTGGTGCGCGACATCGAGCCGGCAGTGCTACAATCCTGCCCGTGAGCAAGCCCGCCGGCCAACGCCACCTCGTGCAGGAAGAATTCGCCCGCATTTCGAAATCTTACTCCCGTGTTGCTTCGCGACGCGGCGCGGAACGCGAGGCTCGGGCCATTGCCGAGTGGCTTCGTCCGCGGCCAGGCGAGCGAGTGCTCGACGCGGCATGCGGTCCGGGGCGCCTGGCGCGCGCTCTCGCTTCGCGCGTCGCGGAAGCCCACGGAGTCGACCTCTGCACGCACATGATCGAGACAGCACGCCGGCTCCGGCGGCTGAACGGTGAACGCCTCTTTCTCGCGGTGGGCGACCTTGAACACCTTCCGTACCCGCGCCGCGGCTTCAATCTTGTTGTCTCGGCTTACGTCTTCGCTAATGTGCCTCATCCGCTGAAGGTGCTCCAGGAATTTCGTCGCGTACTCGGACGCGGCGGCCGTCTGGCGATTGTGGATGTGGTGGCTCCTGAAAGCCGCGCGGGCCGTACCCGCCTGAACCGCCTGGAAGCGTTACGCGGACGGCTGCCCACGCGCCTCCTCAGCGCCTCGGAATTCCACAGGCTGTTCCAGCGAGCCGGCCTCCGTGTCGAATCCGCGCGCTTTCGCCAGCGACGCGCGCGTTTTCGCGACTGGCTGAAGCTGTCGCCCTTCGCCGCGCGACCTGCGCGGGCGCGCGCCCTGCGCCGGATGATTCTCGATTCCTTAGGAAATGGCGACACGGAGTTCGAGGTGCGACGGGTGGCCGGTGAAATATTTCTTTATCACCAGACGGCGTGGTTCCTGCTGCGGCCGAGTCAGCGTTAAGGCCTATACCGAGACGTCGAGGTCGCCCTCTTCCGGCGACGGACTACCCGTGCTCTCGACCAGCACTTCGATGGCGACGCCCCAGGGATTCCGGTCCGCCTCCGTCATCTCGGCTTCGATCTTGTCGACCAGGTACCGCACCGCCTCGAGGTAGCCGCCGTTCGCGCCCGCCCGGCAACTCAGGATCTCGTAGCCGAGTGCCGACAGCTGATCGCGCCGCGCTTCGTTGTAGGCCAGGCTGTCGTTGCGCTTGCCGTTCAGTTCGATGGCGTACCACTTGTAGTTGAAGTGCTGGAGCGGCAGGTAGAGCGCGAAGTCCGGACGCTGTCCTTGCGTGGCGTCGACCCGCGGCCGCGGAATCAGAGCGGGGAAGTTGCGTCCGCGCACCAGCGCGAAGTAGTCGTAGAGAAACTGGACCTCCGCCGGCGTCTTGGAGAGCGTCTTCAGGATGTTCCACAAGCCGCACTCCGCCTCACCCAAAGTCCATCCCGAGAGCATGTGACACTTGTGCCAGTCCTCACCTGAGGCGGCGTAGGGGTCCCGACACTCATCAAGGAACACCGGCTCGTCCATCACCACGTCCTGCCTCGAACAGGCGTAGAAACATCCCGCAAGCTGGAGTGAGACCTGTGAGACAAACGAACGCAACGAGTAAGGCAGCGCCCAGGGTTCGCTGGCGAGGCGCGGCGGCGAAGGATAGACGGCCACCTGGTGGCTCTCGTCGTGGCCCATGGAGATGGCGCGCGGTACGTTGGGGCCGAGGCTGGTGCCGGAGATGAAGTTCGTCGCACCGCACGCCGTACAGTCCCAACTAGGCGGGAGCACTGTCTTGAGCTTCCAGCTCTGCCAGTTCCAGAGGAACGTCTGGTGGCAGGAGCCGCACGTCGATTTGTAAGCGCGGTGCTGGTATCCCATGGCGATCGACAGCGTTTCATTCTAACACCAACCCCCACTCGCGAGGCGCTGGGCGGCATCAGTTTACTCCGATTGGACGGCAGTTGGCGGCCTGAAGCCCGCGAAAACGAGCGGCTGGGCTACGGCCGGTCTCGGGTAACACTATTGTTGCCGTTTAGGATTGGCCGGGCTTACTGTACGCGGTTCGTGGTGGGCGCGGGCGTGATGGGCGGCGTGGGCGGAGCCATCAGCCCGAGTCCCTGGAGCAAAAAAACCGTACGCTGTGCGGCGCCGCGCCACACGAGCTGGCAACCTTCACCCTGGCAGTTCTGCACGTAGACGTCGCCGCCCGAGTACTCCAGGCTGCAATTCTTGAACACGCAGTTGATGAAGACGCCGTCGTCGAGCACCAGGTGCTGGTTCTCGAAGGTCTTGCCCTCGTGTCGATTCATGCCGCCGCCCCCTCTCCATTGCGCACGGAGGCAGGCTACCACTCGCGGTTTGAAGAGCGCAACCAGATTCGGGTGAGGGTGGGCTCACTTTCGAATACGCTTGTACTTGAGAGCGAACATCACCGTCCAGGCGCCGTCCTTCTCGCGCCGCACCGACCAGTCGTAGTCGTCGCGACCGCGGCGCACAACGGTCGAGCGAAACGGCCGCGCCACGCCGTCCGACCCAACCAAGCTGAATTCCTGCTCCAGCCTATCCCCGTCCATCACCGCGTCGCCCTCGGTCAACGCGCCGGTGTTGTCGGTATAGAGAAACACCATTTTCTTCTTCGCCGGATGCCACGCGTAGATGCCGCTGTAGACCGGCACCATCTTTCCTTCCTCCCTGAATCTGGTTGTGAACTGGATCACGCGGCCGTTGTCACCCCAGCGAATCGCTGACTCCACGTGAAACGGCTTGCCGTCAGGACCCTTGTCTCCGTCAGCCACCCACTTGCCGCCGACCAACCAAGCCAGCTGATCGAGCGGGTTGGACGGGGGCGCTTGGGCCAGCAGTCCGGCTGAAGACAAGCCGATGGCGATGAGCGCTGCTCCAAGAGTGCGTGCTCTGCTGTGACACCTCATGATTCGAATCCTCCCTTTTGAAATTGACCGTGGCCCGCCGTCAGCGTCACTGGATGGACGGCTTATGCTCGTGGGCCCCTTCCGCCAGCAGACGATTGAAGTAATCGCGCAACTCGGCCACGGAAGCGTCAAACTGCTCCAAAGCATGGTGGGCGCGAGCTTGCATTACCGCACCTTCCATCACCGTGAGGACAAAAATCGCCAGCCGCTCGCGGTCGACACTCGACGGGAGCTGCCCGCCTGCCTCTTCCAGACACTTTCGTATCCAACTCCTCCAGCCTTCGAAATTCCTGGCGATCTTCTCGCGGGCGCGCGGGTGTTCATCGCTGACCTCGAGTGCCAGGTTGCCGATCGGGCAGCCGTGGGCGAAGCCCGTAAGGATCAGTCCCTGGCGGTAGCCCCCGAGAATCGCGAAGATCCGCTCGATCGGGTCGGGCTCGCGAGCAAAAGCAGGCTCAATGACTGCCGGCCAGAGCAGGTCCACGTAGCGGTCGAGGACCGCGAGGAGCAGCTCCTCTTTGGTCCGGAAGACGTAGTAGAGGCTGCCCGCCCGAACGTTGGCCTTCTGGGTAACGTCCTGGAGCGAGGTCGTCTCAAAACCCTTCTCCCAGAAGAGGACTCGCGCCGCCTCGACAACCCGTTCCTTGGTGGAAGACTGTCCTCTCATGTGTTTAAACAGTAGGATCTTAATACTAAGTTGGTCACCCAACTAAGCAACAGAAATCTATACTGAACTCTCTCAATTGTCAATAGTTTCTTGCTGTGGGCTTCGAGGGAGCGCACTAAGGACTGAATTTAGCTTGAGGTTCTAGATCAGTATGGGCGCCAGCGCCACGCAGGCGAGGCCGAGAATGAACAGGACGAACATCAGCGCCAGCAGCCTTCTCACTTCAGGGCCCGCGCCCTTGAACTCGTGCCAGACGAAGACGCCCCAAATCGCCGAGACCATGGTCGCGCCTTGGCCGAGAGCATAGGACGTGGCAGGTCCGACCATCTTGGCATAGGACGCGACGAAGTTCGAGATCGTCCCCACGCCCCAGATCAGACCGCCTACCACACCCCAGAAGTGCAGGTTGCCGCGGCTCGCCAGGTAATCCCGCATCGCAACCGGCGGGCCGGACACTGGCTTGCGCATGAAGGCGTAATTGAGCGGGAAGTTCGATACCAGGACGCCCAGGGCAAAGACGAAGGCCACGGTGTAGGGTCCGAGATGCCGCTCGCCGGTCAACGTCTTGGCGACAAAGGGATAGAAGAGTCCCATGAACACACCACAAAGCAGGCTCAGCACGATGCCCTTGGTCGTGACCTTTCCGCCGCCCGAGAGCTTGCGGTAGGCCAGGGCATCAACGATGATGGCCGCGACCACGAGCGCGATCCCGCCAAACAGCAGCAGTGGATTCCCTTTGGGCGTGATGATGTAATTCAGAATCGAGCCGATCACGAGCGCCAGTCCAATGCCGATGGGGAAGGCGACCGCAAGTCCGGCCAGCGCGATGGCCGCCACCAGCAATAGGTTGGCGAGGTTGAAGACGGCGCCGCCCACGAAGGCGTAGATCAGGTTGCCGGCGCTCGCTTGGCGGAGATTGGTGAAGAAGCTGTCGGGGCTCGAAGCGTCCGTGTAGCCAAACGTCAGGCCAATCACCATCGCGCAAAGCAGGATGCCCCAGACGTAGTCCCAGTAGAAGAGCTCAAACCGCCAGCTCCCCACCAGCTTCTGGGTGTTCGCCCAACTGCCCCAGCACGTCATGCTGATGAACATCATGAGCAGCGCGACGGCGTAGACTTGGGGGATGAACATACGCACCTCAGGCCGCGGATGATCGGCCCGAAACCGTGCGCAGTCTAGCGGGTTGGGAAAGCGAATGCAATACCGGGTGACCTCTTCACTCGCCGTAGAAATGTTCTCTTAGCTGGTGTTCGGGAATATAGCGGAGGGCCTGTCGATAGATTGCTCTGAGTCGAGTTCAGCGTGTCTGAGAACGGTGAGCGTTTGGCGTGAGCCGTCGGGCAGGAACCGCCGAAGTTTGACATGGCTCCCGCGCTGAGCAGCTACTTCAAATCCCCATGCGGCGAAGATGCCGACAACATCATCGCCCGAGAGCCGCTTAAGTCTTGGCATGTGCGAGGGGCTCGAGTTCGATGCTGGCTAGGACCGACGGTTCATCGGCTAGGCCGAGCGCCGAAAGGTCTCCGCCTTCCAGATGCAGGGAGATTGCTTCCTGGAGGTTTGCTGCGAGCTCGTCCAGAGTCTTGCCTTGAGTCACGACCGGAAGGTCCAGACACTCGGCGACGTAATGCGTTTCACCCTTGAAAACGTGGACTTGGATGATCTTTCTCATCATCTTCCCATTAGTGTCGTCACGTCGATGCGGTAGGGGAAATCTCGTAGGGTGTCCACTTCATTTAACAACGGATACGGCACTTTCTCATAGGGGATCCTGTGCGAATCGAGAACTTTCAGAGAGCTCTCGTTGCAGACGTAGATTTCTCCGCGCAATGTGCGGACCGTTCCGTGCCGCACCAGCAGCATGAATCCGTCGGCTCTCTGCTCCGGCGTCTCGAAGCGAATCGCAACCATGGCGTCATGATACCACGACTGGCCCGGCGTGGCTTCTTACTCTTCCTCTTCCTCCGCGGCCGCCGGCTTGTGCGCGGCGACGATCTTTTCGGAGATGGGCTGCGGGACCACGTCGTAGTGGGAGAACTCCATCGAGTAAGTGCCGCGGCCCTGAGTCATGGAGGTGAGGTCGGAGGCGTAGGTGAGCATTTCCGAGAGCGGCACCTGCGCCTTGACGATGGTCGAGCCGCTCTTCGAGTCCATCCCCTGGACGCGGCCGCGGCGTCCGTTGAGGTTGCCCATGATGTCGCCGGCGTAGTTCTCAGGAACGGTAATCTCCACGCTCATAATCGGCTCGAGCAAGCAAGGTTTGGCTTGCTCCATGCACTTCTTGAAGGCTTTTGAGCCTGCGAGCTTGAAGGCGATTTCCGAAGAATCGACATCGTGGTAGGAGCCGTCGTAGAGGATGACGCGGAAGTCCACGACCGGGTATCCCGCGAGATACCCCTTCGCCGCGGCCTCGACGATACCCTTCTCGACCGCGGGAATGAAATTCTTGGGGATGGCGCCGCCGAAAATGTCGTTGACGAACTCGAAGCCCGCGCCGCGCTGGAGCGGCTCCATCTTGATCTTGCAGTCGCCGTACTGCCCGTGTCCGCCGGTTTGCTTCTTGTGCTTGCCCTGCGCGTCAGCCTTGCCGCGAATCGTCTCGCGGTAGGGTACCTTCGGGGCCTTCAGCGCCACTTCAATATTGAACCGCCGCTTGAGCTTTGAGACCGCCACTTCCACGTGCTGCTGTCCGGCGCCTGAGACCAGGAACTCCTTGGTTTGCGGGTCGCGAGTAAAGCGCAGTAGCAGGTCCTCTTCCAGCATGCGGTGAATGGCGCTCGAGAGCTTGTCTTCGTCGCCGCGCGACTTGGCTTCGACGGCAAACGATATGGCGGGTTCAGCGAGCTTCACCTTGGGATACAGAATGGGCGCGGCTTTGTCGCCCAGCGTGTCGCCGGTCAGCGTATCCTTGAGCTTGGCGACGACGCCGAGGTCCCCCGCGCGCAGCTCGGCCACGGGGCTCTGCGTCTTGCCTTGAATCACCGCGATGTGTGAAAGGCGTTCGCCGCCGCCGCGCGTGAAGTTGACCAGGTTGGCCTCGTTCTTCACCACGCCCGACATCACTTTGAAGTAGCTGACGCGCCCCGCGAAGGGATCGGCGACGGTCTTGAACACGTAGGCGGACACGGGCTGGTCGTCGGCCATCTTGCGCTTCACGGACTTCCCGCCCTCGTGGTCGAGCCCTTCCACCTCGCCGCGCTCCGCCGCCGACGGCAGGTAATCGACGATGAAGTTGAGCAGCGCATCGCTCCCGATATTGGGCAGGCCGGCGCTCACGACAACCGGGGTCAACCGCCGCTCGCCGATCGCTTGCTTCAGTCCCGGCACCAGGTCCTCGACGGGAATCGTTCCCTTGTCGAAGAACTCTTCCATCAGCTTGTCATTGCCCTCGGCCACCATCTCGACCAGGGCTTCGTGCGCTTTGGCGGCGGCGTCGGCGAGTTCGGCGGGAATCGCGGTCTCCGTTCCCTTGCCCGATCCGTTCGAGTCGTAGGACGAGGCTTTCATGCGCACGAGGTCGATGACGCCCTTGAAACCCTTCTCCTCGCCCATCGGAAGCTGGACGGGAATCACCGGGCGCCCGAACGCCTCGCGCAGCGCGGCCAGCGTACGCTCGAAGCTGGCGCGATCGCGCTCGAGCTGGTTCACTACCAGGACACGCGGCAATCCGCGCTGCTCGGCGAATCCCCACGTCTTCTCCGTCTGCACTTCGACGCCCGCCACGCCGTGGACGAGCAGCAGTGTGGCGTCCGCGGCCACCAGCGCCGCTTCGGTTTCGTGCAGGAAGATGTTGAAGCCCGGCGTGTCGATGAAGTTGATCTTGGTTTTGCCCCACTCGGCGTAGGCGAGCGCCGCGCTGATGGAAAATTTCCGCTGGATTTCCTCTTCGTCGTAGTCGGTGACCGACGTGCCGTCGTCCACTTTGCCCAGCCGGTTGACCATGCCCGCCGTGTAAAGCAGCGCGGAGACGAGCTGGGTCTTGCCGGTGTCGCCGTGTCCAATCAAGGCCACGTTGCGGAGGTTGGGTCCGTCGTAAATCTTCACCGGGTGCTCCTCAAGGATTGGAATGTGAACGCCGACGCCGACGTTTAGTGGCCGAGAACCCAGGGGATGCGGCTCTGCCAGGAAAACCAGCGCTGAAGCAAACCCGCATCGTAGCACACCTGTTCGGGACGCATCAACGCGCCCGCCCGGCTTTTCCGGTATAATGCTGGTGAAAGTCACTTCGTCAGAAACGGGAGGCGTGTTGATGGCCGAGCGAATGGTCAAGTGCGTGAAGTTTCAGAAAGAATTGCCCGGTCTCGACGAGCCGCCCTGGAGCGGCCAGCTCGGCCAGCGCATCTACGACAACGTCTCCCAGCAGGCGTGGGATCTGTGGCTCGAGCATCTCAAGATGATCATCAACGAATACCGCCTGAGTCCCGCCACCAAGGAAGCGCAGGAAATCATCGCGCAGCAGATGGAGCAGTTCTTCTTTGGCGAAGGAGCCGCGCTCCCGCCCGGCTACGTTCCTCCCAAGAAAAAAGCATAGGACGCTTTTCGAGCGCTCGATCACGGAACAGGGACGAGCTCGAAGTGCCGCGGCTTGGGCAAGGCCGCAGCGTGCTGCTCCGCGACCACGTCGGCTTCGACCTTGTCGAGCGCGTCGAGGGCCGCGCGTTTGTCAGGCGACGGCAGGTCGCTCAACGGGACTTCCACGTTGCGCCAGCGCGCGAAGTGGACGTTGTTGTGCTTGACCGTCAACTCGTGGACGGCCATGGCTTGCCGAGCCATGGGCGTCGCGAGCAATGCGAGATTGACGCCCTCCGCCAACTGTTCCTTGCTGAATCGGCCCACGTCCTCGCCGTCAATCTTGAGCTGGTAGTTTGACGCTGTAAGCCCTGTCACCTGGAGTGCCTCCTGGTCGAGCGCATGCACGAAATCGGAGCTGCGCAGCGCGAGCGCCACCACCGCATCCTTGAGGTCGACGGGCATGGGCAACGACTGGTCGAGTTCGGTCCACGCGAGGCCATTTTCTGCCTTAAGCCCAGTTACCGTGGCGTTGTCAGCGTGGACAACGCGTTTCGCGGCCGCGTCGATTTCGACCGCGCTCACCGCAGCGGGCGCGTTCCAGGCCTTGAGCAGCGCCTCCGCCATGATGAGGTGCCCGCCGGGTCCGGGATGAACGCGATCCGGTAAGATCCTTTGAGCGAGTTCGGCGTCGGCGGCCTTTGCCTTTTCGAGCGCGGCTACGAGCGGCGTATTCATGTCCGCCACCGCCAAGCCGTCTTGCTCGCCCAACTGCTTGACGAACTCACTGTAGCGCACGAGCACGGCGTTGTAGCCGCCGGGGAATTGCGGCGGACGGGTCACATCGTCAAACGGCGACGGCTCAATCACCGTGACGCGGATGCCGGGCAGCGCGCTTTTCACCGTGTCGATGATGTGCTTGTAGCCCTCGGCGTAGGTATTGAAAATCTGCTGGTCGTAGGCGCGATAGCTGCCGTCGTTCATTCCCAGCATGATGGTCATCACCGTAGGCTGGTAAGCGATCACGTCGCGGCGCAGGCGCACGTCGATGGGTCCGCCACCGCCCCCCGTCACCCGGTCGCCGCCCCAGCCGGAATGCACGAAGCTCACTTTGAGCCGGGGAAAGCGCGTCACGACGTAGCTTTCGACAAAGGTGGTGTAGAGCCGCTGGTCGGTGATGCTGTCGCCGTAGAAGACGACGCGGTCCCCGGACTTGAGGTAGAAGCTCACCGGAGCCGCGCTCTGAGCCGGAGCGGCCGACGTCACGCCGCTCCACGCGCCGAGCGACGCGGCCAGCATCAGGACGAAAACGACCGCCGAGCTTTTCACTTGTCGTGCATGACGAAGTTGACTCATAAGCTCCTCAGTCAAGTTTATCTGCCTGTCATCCCGAGCGCAGCGAGGGATCTCGCTCTGGCTCTGCACTGCGAAATTCTTCCTTCGCGTTGCCCACTTCGCTCCTAAGCATGAAACGCCCGGCGAGAGATCCCCCCGGGATTAGGAGAGCTGGGTTCAGTTCACTTCACCACCGCCAGGGCCGCCGCGATTTCGAATCTCAGTTTAGCGTGTGCCTGACGTAACGCATCTTCAACAAACTCGGCGGACGGCCCGCGAGCGAAAATGAAACCCAGGTAGCTCGCGCCCTCGGGCAGCGGCACGAGCTTTTCGGCGGGCTTCGCAGTGATGACGACGTCTTCGATCCCCGGCGTAGCCAAGGCGCGCTCGACTCCGTCGACGCCCGTGTAGATGCCCGGTCCAGGGACGGGGATCATCATCACTCCGGACGCCGCGAACTCGCGCTCAACATTCTGAACATCCTCGCCGAGCGCCAGGCGGATCAGGAGTTCTTCGAGCGACATGCGCTCGTCAGACTGCGGTGAAGAGAACCCTAGGGCACGCGAGCAGAGCCCGCCAATGGAACGTGCCGCGACCTCCATCACCCAGATTCTATGCGGGCTCTCGGGACTGAGTCGAAGCTCCGCATGCAGCGGCCCATGGTAGAGACCGAGCGCGTGGGTCGCTTGCTCCAGGGTGTCGCCGACGGCGGCCTGAACCGCGGCGGGCAGTCTGGAGGGCGTGACGTAGATCGTCTCCTCAAAGAAAGGACCCGTCAAAGGATCGGGTTTGTCGAACACGGCCAGCACCTTCAGCCGTCCGCGATCCATCAGACCCTCGACCGCGATTTCCGCGCCGACGACGTAGGTTTCCACCTGGATGAAATCGCTCGTCTCTTCGCGCATTACTCGAACATCGGGTGACCGCAGCAGGTTGCGGATGCGCTCGAAGGCTGCGACAAACTGCCTGGGATCGTCGGCGCGGATGACCCCGCGGCTGGCCGAAAGCGCGAGGGGCTTCAGCACGCAAGGGAATCCGCCACCGCGATTGAACTCGGAGGCGACGCTGCGTGGGTCGACGTCGAGCGGAAAGCGGCGGAATCCCGGAACGCTGAGCCCCGCCGTCCGCAGGCGCTCCCGCGATAGGTACTTGTCGCGGCAGATGTCCGCCGCGTCAGCGGGATGATGGAGCAGTCCCAACACGCGGCTGGCGCGTGCTGCTGTCGGAGTAGGACGGTCGCCGAGCGCCACCAGCGCGTCAAGCCGATGGGTGCGGGCGTATTCGACGATGCGCGCCGTAGAACTTTCGGGATCCTCAAAGCGCAGTGGCAGCGCGCCATCGCGCCAGGGATCCTCGAGGACGTGGCAGCGGTCGGTCGCGAAGACCACGTCGAGGGCAAGCTTACCCGCCGCCTCGACGAAGGCGCGTGTCTGGTAGCCCGTCGTGGTCGCGAGCAGAAGGAGCCGGCGGTTCATGCCGGGCGAGCGATTTGACATTCTTGGTTCCGTGCAAGCCCGGCGCCAGCTATTTGGTAGCGGGAACGGCGGGCGGCGCGTTTTCCACCGTGTGGTCGGCGGGCGCGACTTCCTCACGCATGCTGCGTTTCCAGCCTGCTGGCGTCTTGATCCACGTGTCCTTGGTATGCTCGACAAACGTCACGCGCCGCTGGCGGACTTCCGTCAGGTGAGCGCTTCCTTTGCCCGTCTCCGTGCGCTCCTCTTTGACGTCAACCCAGACCTCCGCTTGGTCACCCGAGACGGTGAACTTCTTGATGGTGTATTCGTAGGAGATGATACCCTTCGCGACCGGAGCGTATTCCTGGCCCGCCGGTCGGTACGGGTAGATGTCTCCTTTGCTGTCGATGAAGATGCTGTCGTCAGTCTCAATTCCCTTACGACACTCGTTGATGGCTTCAACGCTGCGCTCGAGCGTGGCCTCCTTCACCTTCTCGTAGTTGGCTTCGATCTGCTTGCGGATCGTGGCGCCGTCCTCTCCCAGGAGAGGCTGCCTCGTGATGCCGGCCAAGACTGCCAGGGCCAGCCCAAGTGCAAGTTTTCTCATACGCCTCGCTTCTCGAGTCCCATTCAGTTCCTGACAGGCAGGATCTGACGGTCGTCGGTTACACATGCGCTTCCGCGGCGTTCGCAGGGACCAACTGGTCCCTCGTGGGCTCCGCTCAGCAATACCACGGTTCTGTCAGGTGGGGGATAGCTGCCCGCGCGACGCCGACCTGCTCCTGCGTGATGGTTTCAAGCGGCAGGCCCGCCTCCCGATGCGCGAGCTTCCAGATGCGCTCGAAGACGGCCTCACGCGTATCGCCGTTTTTCTGCGTGCGCTCGACCAATCGTTGCATCTGGGCGCCCAGCGCGTCCACGCGCGGATCGGGATTTGCCCAGGGATAGGCGAGGTTCGCCTCGTCAAAGGCGCCGACCATCTGCCGTACTTCTTCGAGCTCGAGTAGTCGCGAGCCCGCCGGAATCAGGAGTCGAATGGCCAGTTGAATGGGCGAGACGTTCTCAACAAGACCGAGCTCAGCGATGCGCCGCAGCAGTTCCAGGTAACCTTCGAGCGTCGTCCAAGGTGTGAAAGCGACGAACGTCGGCGAGAGGGTGAGCCCGACCTCGCGGAAGAGCTCGACGACAGCGGCGAAGTCGGCGACGGTGTGTCGTTTCTCGAGGCGCGCGAGGATCCGATCGTCGACTGCTTCGACAGCGCTGGTTACAAAGAGGCATCCCGTATCGCGCAGGGTGCGAAAGTGCTCGGCGTGCTTGAGCAGGTGTTCGATCTTGATCGTAACGTCGTAGGTGAGGCGTGGATGCTCGGTGTGGAGGGAGGTTACGACTTCGACCGCGTGACGGAGGCCGTTGAAGAAGTCGGCATCGCCGAAAGTGACGTGCTGGGCACCCGCTGCGACCTGCCGGCGGATGTCCTCGAGCACGATCTCGCGCGGCACGATGCGGAAGCGCCCCTGGTAGACGGGAACGATCGGACAGTGCCGGCAGAGATGCTTGCATCCGCGGCTCGCTTCCGTGTAGCCCACGATGCGTGGCTTGCCGTCCGGGTGATCCAGGTGGGCGTAGCGGTCGAGCGGAGGCAATCCGGCGCGGTCGGGGAAGACGAAATTCTGGCGCTCGAGTGACACCACTGGTTCCCGCTGCGGGCTGCCCGTCGAGCGACGCACGCGCTCCACCGCGGCGGCAAGCCCTTCCTCAAACTCGCCGCCGAGGATTGTCCCCGCGCCCAGCTTGCGCAGGTACATTTCGTTGACGGGCGCGTAGAGTCCATAAAAGCAAAGGTGGGCTTGCGGATTGAGTTCTCGCACGGAAGGAATCAACTGCACGGCGAGGCGTGTCGCGGTATGCATGGGAACGTAGAAAGCGATGAAGTCCGCCTGCTCGACCGGCTTCTCCCGTAACGCGTCGCGCGAGAGGTCAAGACAGGTGACCGCGTGTCCGGCACGGCGCAGCCAGGCGGCGGGAGAAGCCAACCCAAACGGCTGGCGTCCCAATTCGTAGGTCGAGATCAAGACGACATTCAACTGCATCCACTCCAAAAGGTTCAAAGCCGGTTAATCATGCTGGCGATGTAGCCTGCGCCGAAGCCGTTGTCGATGTTGACCACCGCTACGTTGGGCGTACAACTGTTCAGCATCCCGAGTAATCCCGCCAGACCGCGAAAGCTCGCGCCGTAGCCGACGCTCGTGGGAACGGCGATCACCGGCGCGCCCACCATACCTCCGACCACGCTGGGCAGCGCACCTTCCATGCCTGCCGCCACAATCACCACGCGCGCGCCCCGCAGGTGGTGGCTCTCGCCGAGCAGCCGATGCAATCCCGCGACACCCACGTCGTAAAGTGACTCGACGCGGTTGCCCATGATCTCGGCGGTCACCAGCGCTTCCTCGGCGACGGGGATGTCGGAAGTGCCGGCCGAGACGATCAGCACCTTACCCTTGCCGCGAATCTTGCGGTCGCGACGAATGGTAATCGCGCCGGAGAGCTGGTGAAACTCCGCCTGCGGCGCGAGCTTTTTGACGCGCGCGTAGAGGGCCTCGTCACCCCGCGTAATCAGGATGTTGTGCTGGTTGCGCAGCATCCCCCGCACGATGCCCTCGACCTGCGCGGGCTGCTTGCCGCGCGCGAAGATCACTTCGGGCAAGCCGTGCCGCAACGGCCGGTGATGGTCGATCTTGGCATAGCCCAGGTCCTGATAAGGGAAATCGCGCAGGCGGTCCACCGCGTCCTCGACGCTCAGCCGTCCACGGCGCACTTGCCGCAACATCTTGGAGATTTCTTCCCGCGTCATGAGCTAGATGCCAGTATAGCAGGCATGCCGCTAGGATTCACATAGAGGGTAGTGACTCATTTTTCAAAATGAGTCACTACCACATAGAGCGCTTCCTTGACTTTCGTTTGGGTTGACCGCTACCATCGTTTTCGGTACCCGCGAGTGTCGTTCCCGCGAAAAGCAGAGGAGCCGTGAAGAACCAAGCAGCCGGGAGAAGTCTCATTTTAGGCGTCACGGGCGCGAGTGGCGCAATCTTCGCGCGGCGAACGCTTCAGATGCTCGAGGCCGACGCGCGCGTCGCGAAGATTCATCTGGTGATTTCGGGTAGCGGACTCAAGGTGCTGCGCGAAGAGCTGGCCCTCGACGTTTCCCGGAGTGCGGAGATTCCCACGTTGCTCGCCGGCGGGCGGACTCACCGGACGACGAAGACCGTCTATCTGCTCGACTCGGACATTGGTGCGAGCATCGCCAGCGGCTCCTATCCGGTCGACGGAATGGTGGTCGTTCCTTGCAGTATGGGCTGCCTCGCGCAGATTGCCCACGGCATTGCTTCGACGCTGATCGAACGCGCCGCCGACGTCTGCTTGAAGGAGCGCCGCAAGCTGATTCTGGCGCTGCGCGACACACCGCTCGGCCGCGTTCACTTGGAGAACATGTTGCGCGCCCATGACGCCGGAGCCGAGATCTTCCCCATCAACCTGTCGTTCTACCAGCAGCCGCGCACCATCGAGGATTTGGTGACGCAATTCTGCTGCCGCCTGCTCGCGCACCTCGGCCTCGGCCAGCCGCAGCAGTTCCGGTGGACGGGGACGCCGCTCCCCACGAAATCGCAGCGGAGAAGCTGAACCGCCATGCCGCCTGCCGACCACTCGCCTGTCATCGCCGACCTGATCTTCCTGCTCTCGATTGCGGGCCTCGCCGACGCGCTCTACTTCACCTTTGCTTACTACGGGCGAGTTCGCAAATTGAAGTGGATCCCGGCGGTGCTTTGCGCGCGCGACGGATCGAGTTGCATGACGGTGGTGAAGACACCCTATGCGCGGGTCTTCGGGGTGCCTAACTCGCTCTTGGGCGTCATCTACTACATCGTGCTGATGTACTGGGCGGAGTCCGGTATGCCGGTCGGCTTCGAGGCAACGGTGGGTGAGAAGTATCATGTGATCCGAGTGGGATGGCTGCTCCTGAGCGCGAGCGCGCTGACGGTGATCCTGGGCTTTTACCTGGTCTACGCTCTGAAGCGCAAGCTCAACGTGGATTGTCCGCTGTGCTACGCGGCGCACGCCATCAACGTCGTTTTGTTGGTGCTCCTGATCCTTGGTCTGAACCGATAGGCGGCGGTAGCAGGCCGTGCCAGGTTCCGGGATTTGACCGCCTTGGTGCGCTTCAGCCAAGATGCTTGTTGAAGGGGTCGAATGATGTGCGGCGCGCCGCCATCCGAGCGCGGTCTCGCGGCCAAGACTCGGACCACGCTCGAGATGATCAAGTTCGAGCACTCGATCTTTGCATTGCCGTTTGCCCTGACCGGTGCAGTGCTCGCGGTGCGCGGCTGGCCGGCCTGGCGCCAAGTGGCCTGGCTGATCGTCGCCATGGTCGGGGCGCGCAGCGCGGCGATGACGTTCAACCGCATTGCCGACCGCCGGCTAGACGCGCTGAATCCGCGGACGAAGATGCGTGCCCTTCCGGCGGGCGAACTGAGCCTTGGCTTTGCCGCCGGCTTCACGGCGGTTTCCTGCGGCCTGCTGGTCCTCGCGGCTTATGAGCTCAATCCGCTGGCATTCAAGCTTTCGCCTGCCGCGCTTGCCATTCTGCTCGGCTACTCTTACACCAAGCGCTTGACGTGGCTTTCGCACTTCGTGCTGGGGATTTGTCTCGGCATGTCTCCGGTCGCGGCGTGGATTGCTTTGCGCGGCGACTTGCAACCGGGAGTCGTCGTGCTCGGCGCCGCTGTCGCCTTATGGGTGGCGGGATTCGACATCATTTATGCCTGCCAAGACGTCGACTTCGATCGCCGCGAGCGGCTCGATTCGATTCCCCAGCGCTACGGGATTCGTGCCGCGCTTTATGTCTCGGGAGCGCTGCACGTGGCGATGCTGGGGCTGCTTGTCCAGGTGGCGCGGATGGAGCATCTCCGTTGGGTGGCGCTGGCAGGACTCGTGGCGGTCGCGGGGCTGCTGGCTTACGAGCACGCGCTGGTGAAGCCTTCTGACCTCTCGCGCGTCAATGCCGCGTTCTTTACCGTCAACGGATACATCAGTGTGTTGTTCTTCCTGACCTGGGCGGGAGATATCTTTCTACTGCGGCGGTAGCGAATCGAGCTATTGCAGGCGGTGGGGACGTTCCATTCCGCGGAAGACCAGCGTGTCGAATATAGCGAGGACGTTCTTGCGGTAATCGAGGACGCGCTGGAGAGTTGACTGATACCAGGGATCATGCAGCGCCTGACGCTTCCAGCGCTCGAGAACCTGCGGAGGCACGTCGATATCCTCGCGCAGTTTCTGGAGCGGGTAGCCGCGCAGGAAGAGTCCGTAGAAGAACGCCGCCTCGTAACGAGGCTCGTTGAGGTTGAGATCGACCGGCGAGGTGTAGTCCTGCTGAATGCTGTTTAACACGCTCTTCTAACCTGTCCCAAGTGCGCAGGAGCGGCTCCCTCTTACTTCGTCAAGCGCAGAAAAGCTATCTTAAACCCGCTGTCAAGAGCCTCGACTACCTGATCTGACGCATCTGCCGTGAGCACGATTGATGCCAGACCCGGTCGTTCCACGTTCTGGACGCGCCTCGGCTCAGCACCTATGGATGATTAGGTAACGCCGAAGGTTGCAAAACGGGAGAACGCGGCGGTAGACTGTAGAATGCCTGCACGGTGTATCACGCTGTGACTTGTCATCTTGACAGGCGTGGGCACCAGGGAGTCAACTCTTTGTCACCGCAAGACTTGCGGGTGGAAGACGAGAGGCTGCGGCCGATTGCGGATAAGGTCTTGGCCGGCGAGCGGCTGTCATTCGAGGATGGTGCCGCACTCTACCGCTCGAACGACCTGCTGGCCATCGGTTACCTCGCGAACCGCGTCCGCGAGCGACTGCACGGCAACCGCACTTACTTCAACGTCAACCGCCACATCAATCCGACCAACGTGTGCGTGGCCAGTTGCAAACTCTGCGCCTTCGGACGCAAGCCTGACGCGCCCGGCGCCTATATCATGGCCCTTGAGGAGGCGTACCGGATTGCCGGTCAGGGCTGGACGGAAGCCGTCACCGAATTCCACATCGTAGGGGGTCTGCATCCCGACCTGCCTTTCCAGTATTACGTCGACTTGCTGCGTGGACTCAAGGAGCGCTTCCCCTCCGTCCACCTCAAGGCTTTCACGGCGGTCGAGATCGGCTATTACTCACACATGACGCGGCTCTCGATCCGCGAGATCCTCGAGCGGTTCAAGGACGCGGGCCTCGGATCACTGCCCGGCGGTGGCGCCGAAATCTTCGCTCCCAAGGTGCGACGTATCATCTGCGACCACAAGATCGGCGCGCATACCTGGCTCAAAGTTCACCGCACGGCGCATGAGCTGGGATTGCACTCGAACGCCACGATGCTTTACGGACATATCGAATCACCCGACGACGCGACCGATCATCTCCTCCAGTTGCGCAAGCTCCAGGATGAGACGCACGGTTTCCAGACGTTCATTCCACTCGCGTTCCATGCTGCGAACACTGAGCTCGGGAAGATGATCAAGCACGACGAGACCTCGGGCTTCATGGACCTCAAGAACGTGGCCATCGCGCGCCTCGTCCTCGACAATTTCCCGCACATCAAAGCCTACTGGATCATGATGACGCCGCGCGTGGCGCAGGTGGCGCTGCGCTTCGGAGCCGACGATATCGATGGGACGGTGGTCGAGGAGAAGATTTATCACGACGCCGGCGCCACCACGCCGCAGGTGATGACGCGGCAGGAAATCATCCGGCTGATTCGCGAGGCCGGGCGTGAGCCGGTCGAGCGCGATACCCTCTATCGCCCGGTCACCCGCACCGAGACGACCTTCACTGTTCAGGTGTAATCTTCTGTAGCGGCGGTCTGCGACCGCCGTCTTCTGCAGCGAGCCACAGCCCGTTACTGAACGAGCGACCAGTGCGCGCCACCGTCCGTGGTGCTCCACTTCTCGTGGGCCTCGGTCACGACCTCGCCGTGCTGGGAATCGGAGAAGCGCAGGCTGACGATGGTAGCGGTCACGGCGGCCTGGTCGTCGGTCTGGTTCGGGCCAATCTTGACGCGCGCCCAGTGATTGCCGCCGTCGGTCGAGTGATAGAGCGCGCCGCCGGACCCGCCCGCCCACACGTCGTTACCTTCCGCGCTGACGGCTTGGAACTTGACGCTGTCGTCGACGTGGAGTTCGCTCCAGGGGCCACCCTCCGCCCGCGAGCGCGCGATCCTGCCTGCTGCCGAGATACTCCAGTAGGCAGAGAGCCGGGCGCGTCGGCCTTTCGCCGCCTGGCGCGCCGCGGCCGCGCCTGCCTGCTGCTGTGTTACCGTCACTTCCTGCGTCGCCTGCGGGACCAATCCTGACGCAACGCCCTGCTGGCTCTGTTCACGTGCGACCGGGGCCTGAGCCGGAGGCGCTATCGCCTGACCTGCGGAAACCGCCGGATTTTGGGCGCTTAATTGATCCCTCAACTGATCCGCCTTCTTCTCGGGAGTGACCCCTTGGGCTTGAACCTGGATCGCCTCAGACACGCGTGCGGACTTCCGGTCGAGGTCACGCTCCATCGGCGCAGTCTTGGCAACACCACCGATTGCCGCCGCGCGGCGAGAAGTCGCTGCAGGTTCGTTAGCGGCAACCGGCGCCGCCGCTCTGGAGTTCGGAGTGACGGAGTTCGCGACCAGTGCCGGATGATCCTTGTCGGCCTTGTTGGCCTGATTGCGCGCGGCCTTGAGGGCGTATTCAGCGCTGTACTGCCTCTCGTCAGCCGGTCGTGGAGGTGGGGGAGCAGCGAGCCGGGCGACCGATTTCTCCATCTCCTCCTTAGTGGGTTGCGAGGCTGAAGCAGCGGGCGCCGCAACCGATTTTTGCTTCGCCAATCCGCCCACGTCACCACGTTGTAGCAGAGACTCCGATCGCGCCTTCTCTTGATCTGCGAGTTTGTTTTGAAGAGGTCGTGCGCCTTGGGCGTGCGCGGACGGCGCTCCGCTAACCGCATAGGATTCGGTTGAAGGCGCGGGCAACGCGGCAGGCGGCGTGACCAGGTTCGGCGCGGGCCGGTTCTCCGCCACCGTGGTTCTAGCCGTATTGGCTGTATTCGGCGCCGCCGGCCACTTGAGGATGCCGCTGTGAAACGCTCCGGCCATCACCACGGCGACGCTCGCCGCGAGTACGCCCCATCGGAGAGTTCGCCAGCCAAGCCATAAGGGCCAGCTGGGCCAACGCCGTCCAGTCTTCGTTGTAGCCGGGACTTCACTCAGCGCCGCCTGAACTTCGGGGGCCGGGAACGCCAGGCTCACCAGCTCGCGGCACTCGGCGCAATCCGCGAGATGACCCAGCACCGCCATGCGCTCATCCTCACTGAGCGACCGCTCGACAAATCCCGAAAGCATATTGGCATCGGGGTGCGCGGCGCCGCGCAGCGTTTCGGGCGCGCTCGCGGCGTCCTCCTTTGCCGGATGCGCCAGCCGGTGACGCACGATTTTGGGCAGTTCTTCCATCCTGATGTTGAGGCGCCTCAAACACGCCCTTGGGAGACAACCCTCCCTATATATGATGAACGATTCACCCGTCCTTATCTTGCGCGATTCCTTCCCGGAGTCGCGCGGCTACGTCGAGCGAGAGATCGCGGACGTCGGCGTCGAGCGCTTCGACGGCCTGCGCGCGGTTCATGCCGCGCCGCATTAGACCGGCGACAATCTGCTTGCGGAGCGTCGCCGTGATCTTCTCGACTCGGCGGCTGATGGTTGATTCATGAACGCCGAGGATTCGCGCCGTCTCGGCCAGTGTGCGACCGTCGAGGAAGTACGAAGCGAGGAGGAATCGATCTTCGGCCGGCAACGCCTGGAGCGCTTCGTCCGTCGCGGTTTCCAATCGCGTGTCGAGCGCCGGCGCGGGATCGGAAGCCGGAGCGCGAAACTGGGCGCCCGCTTCCGTCTGTTCTTCCAGACTCACCAGGCGGCGCTGGCTGCGATAGCGGTTGACGTACTCTTGCGCCAGCACCGTCCGAAGCCAGCCCTCGAGTGATCCTCGGCCCGTGTAGTAGCTGAGCTTCGAGACGCGCGGCGCTCCGTCCTTGCTCATGCCAAATAGGTCGGCGTAGAGCGAATCGGCAAGCTCGCGCGCCTGGGATTCCTCCTGCGCGATGGCGCGCGCCGCGTCATAGAGTTTCTCGCGGTAGCGCGTCAGGAAGACTTCCCACGCGGCTTCTGAACCTTTGGAACAGGCTCGCGCCAGCGCCAGCTCTTCGAGATGCAAGCCCGAGCAAAACTGCGCAGTCTCGACCCACCGGGACTCCCGTCCGTCTGAACTCGATGCGGTCGCGGCGCCGCGATACTTGGCCGTAACCTCGCGCAGAATCGAGGTGAAGTCCTCGATGCTCAGTCCGAACTTCTCGGCACCGGCCTTCCCGTAGAGATCCCGAAAGAAGTCCCTCGGCGCCTCGCTCGCGAGTCCCGATTCTGAGACGCTCACCGGCTCGCCTTGGAGTGATGGGCCCCCTGTTTCCATAAAGAGTTCCAGGCGCCCGCCTTCCGGCCCAGGGCTTCCGACCCCTGATTATCGCCGATTATCGCCGAATTTGGGCCTGCCTTCCATCCATCCTGCCGGGGACACCGCCCGCGTTAATTTTCGATGCAAGAAACGCGTGACGGGCCGTTCTCGTAGCGGCGGTCTATGACCGCCGGGCCGCAATTTTCCAATAGCTCGGCGCTCGCATACCGCCGCTGCAGGAAAGAAGGATTGAAGGAGGCCATATGATCTCGAGTAAGCGGAAGTCATGGCTAGGATTCGCAGTCGTCGCGGCTGTCACCCTTGGCCTTACATTCGGAGGACACCCGGGAGAAGCGGGCCAGGTTTCCGGCTACGAAGTTCTCGCACCCATCACCCACGATAACCTGACGATCTTTCCCGTGGTGGCGCGCGGCGCGGTCCACGAAACGAGCAAGTTCATCACGCTCGACGAGGGCGTGCGCTCAGGCGAGGTGGTGGTCACCGAAGCGGGCGGAGCACGGGGCCTGGTGCGCCGGCGTCACAGTCCATGGGAGGAACATCCCATTCGTCCGATACCGGACGGAGGCGCGCGAGTGAATCAACTCGTGCTCGTCAACAATTCCGACCGGCCACTCATCCTGCTGGCGGGCGAGATCGTGACGGGCGGCAAGCAGGACCGCGTGGTGGGCAAGGACCGTATCGTCCCGCCCGAGAGCGACCCGATCGCGCTCGATGTCTTCTGCGTCGAGCCCGGGCGCTGGGTGGAACAAACCGCGGCATTCAAGTCGTTCCACTCGCAAATGGCGCAGCCGAGCGTCCGCCGTCGCGCCATGGCCGAACAGAACCAGCAGGCGGTGTGGGACGCGGTGGGCAAGTCGAAGCAAGGCATGCTTGCTGCCATGCCGCCGCCCTCGCCGGCCGGTGAGCCAAGTGCGAGCGTACGTGCGCTTGAGTCCACGTCGTCTTACGCCCGGGTCATGGCGGCTCCCGAGGTCCAGGCTCACGTGGACGCGGTGGCCGCTCTGCTCGAGCGCTCCTACCAGAACCTGATCCGCGAGTTGCGCGCCCGCGACGCGGTCGGCGTCGTGGTGGCGGTGAACGGTGAGATGGTCTGCGCCGACTTGTTCGCCAATCCCTCGCTGCTCGAGAAGTACTGGCCCAAGCTGATTCGCTCGTATGCCGCCGAAGCCATGACGACGCGCGTCCAGAACATGAAGCTCCGTCAGCCCGATACCCAGGCGGCGCGCGAATTCCTCGAGAAGCTCCAGGGGCGCCGCGAGAACATCGAGAGCGAGCCGGGAGTGTATCGCAACACCGAGATCAGCGGCGACGGCTTCACCGTCTTCGAGTTGACGGCGCTCTTGCCTTCGACCGGCTTCGAAATTCACCTCGCCAAGATGGCCGAGTAAAGCGGCATTGCCGATGGACGCGATGGTTGTCGCCACTCGGCCTTCGGCTTGATCGGAGCGGGTAGCGCGAACCTCCTGGCACGATCTGCGGCTTGCTTGTCAGGACGACAGCAAGAGCCGCGCACATTGCAGGGCAGGTCCGCGCTATCCGCGCCCTCCGCGCTCCAAAACCGACCCCAAAATTTCATTCCTGACCTCGATTGACTCCCTTTTCCGGGGACAGTAGAATAAGGACTTCCAAGATAGTTGCGTCGGGTCCGCGGAAAGGAAGGAGTCGCAAGAATGTTCGTAGAGGAGACCCACAGTTCCTCGGGAGTGCCGGAGACTGTTCCAGAACCGGCTACGCCTCCCCGCGACGACGCCACCGAGTCCGTGGCGGCCGCTGACCCCAGCATGTCTGCTGCGCCGAGTGAGCCTACGGTGAAGGCTAGTCCGGAGAGCGTTATGGTTCACGAAGGGGTGCTGCCCTCGCCCACGAGTCAGCCGGTCGAGGCAGAAGAAGCGGACGTGACCGCCGATCCCTCCGAGGCCGCGGACATCAGCAGCCTTTTCGCCGACATCGATAAGATCTCGCCTTTGACTCCGGGCGAAGTCGTACGGTGCACGGTCCTGAAGGTGACGGACACGGAGGTTATCGTCGACATCGGACTGAAGTCCGAAGCGGCGCTCTCACGCAGTGAGTTTTTGAATGAGGACGGCACCGTGGCCGTGGGTCCCAACGACGTCGTCGAGCTGCTGATCGAGAGTTACGACGAAGAGGAGGGCACCGTCACGGCCTCCTACCAGAAGGCGCTGCGGCGTCGCGCCTGGGATAACATCGAGCGCGTGTTCCGCGAGCAGGGGAACCTCCCGGGACGCGTGCGCGAACGCACCAAGGGCGGGCTCGAAGTTGATCTGGATGGCGTCCGCGCCTTCCTCCCCGCCTCGCAGGCTGACCTGCGGCCGCTGCGCAACCTCGACTCGCTCGTCGACAAAGAGATCACCTGCAAGGTTGCCAAGCTGGACCGCAAGCGAAGCAACGTGGTGGTGAGCCGTAAAGCGGCTCTGGAAGAGGAGTTGAACCGCCGCAAGAAGGATCTGCTCGAGAAGCTCGCGGAGGGCGGCACGCTCACGGGACGCGTGAAGAACCTCGTCGACTACGGCGCCTTCGTCGACTTGGGCGGCATGGATGGGCTGCTGCACATCACGGACCTGTCGTGGGGCCGCATCTCGCATCCTTCCGAGGTCGTGCAGGTCGGCCAGGAAATCCAGGTGAAGGTGCTGAAGTACACGCCGGAGAAGGATCGCGTCTCGCTGGGACTCAAGCAGCTTCAGCCTGACCCGTGGGAGCAGGTGGCCGCGGAATTCAAGGTGGGAGATCGCGCCGTCGGACGCGTGGTCAGCCTCACCGACTACGGAGCTTTCGTCGAACTGCTGCCCGGCATCGAGGGGCTGATTCATATCTCGGAGATGACGTGGAGCAAGCGGCTCAAGCATCCCTCGAAAATCGTCAAGGTTGGCGAGGGCGTGGACGTGGCCGTGCTCGACGTGAATCCCGCGCAGCGGCGCATTTCGCTCAGCCTCCGGCAGACACTGCCCGATCCCTGGACGACCTTGAGTGAGCGGCTGGCGGTGGGTGCGGTCGTCGAGGGGCGGGTGCGTAACCTGACGGACTTTGGAGCCTTCGTCGAGATCGAGGAGGGAGTGGAAGGTCTTATCCACCTCTCGGACCTCTCGTGGACCAAGCGGGTCAAACATCCCTCGGAAATACTGAAGAAGGGACAGAAGATCGAAGCGGTGATCTTGGGGCTTGATGTCGAACACCGCCGGCTGTCGCTCGGGTTGAAGCAGCTCCAGCCGGACGTCTGGGAGACCTTTTTTGAAAAAACGCACGTCGGTGATATCCTGCGGGGCAAGGTGGCGCGCATGGCGCCGTTCGGCGCCTTCGTCGAGCTCGAGGAAGGAATCGAAGGCTTGTGCCACATCTCGGAGATGGGTCCGAACCACGGCGCCGCGGGCAAGCGAGAACTCGAAATCGGGCATGAGTTTCTATTCCGTGTCATCCGGCTCAGTCCCGGTGAGAAGCGGATCGGGTTGAGCCTGAACAACGTCGAGCAGGAAGAACCTGCCGACGCCGGGAACGGCACGATGAAGGCGGGGCCTGCCGTCGCCGCTCCGCCGGCGGAAGAACGGGCTGCCGCCGCGCCGGAAGCTCCACCGGAGACCGCGTCGGGCAGTCCGTCGTTGCGGGTAGCCACCAGTTCGTAAAGGTCACACGAAGAGGGAATCGAAAACGGCCAAGGAGTTGACCATGACGAAGGCTGAGCTGATCGAGGATGTCTCGCGCGCAGTGGAGATGAGCCGCAAAGATTCCGAGGTCATTGTCGACACGATTTTCGAAAGCATCGTGAAATCGCTGCGCTCTGGCGACAAGATCGAGATCCGGGGCTTCGGCAGCTTCCGCACTCGCCAGCGTGATGCCCGCGTGGGCCGCAATCCCAAGACCGGCGCGCGCGTTGAGGTGCCCCCCAAGAAGATTCCCTATTTCAAGCCTAGCAAGGAACTCAAGGATCTCGTCAACACGACTCAGCCAGGAGCCGCTCCTGCGCCCGCGTCTCCCGCCACGGGGACGGCGGCGCCTCCGGCCTCGGGTGCTCCTTCAAGTTCGTAAACTCGAGGTCCCGCAGCCCAACCACGGTCCCGCCCCTATGGATCAATTGTGGACGCCCTGGCGCTTCACCTATGTCACCCAGGGAGTCAAGGGCGAAGGGTGCATCTTCTGTAACAAGGCAGCGACCCCCCGGGCGCGCGACCGCGATGAGCTGATCCTTTACCGCGGCCGCTTCAATTTCGCCATCCTCAACCTCTACCCGTACACCACCGGACATTCCATGATCGTGCCCTACGCCCACGTGGCGGAACTTGGAGCCGTCGACCGCGACACACTGGCCGAGATGATGGACCTGGCTCGCGATCTCGAAGCGGCGCTCGCCAAGGCTTACCATCCTGACGGGTACAACCTGGGGATGAATCTTGGCAAAGTCGCAGGTGCGGGCGTTGCCGATCATCTCCACCTGCACGTTCTGCCGCGCTGGGCTGACGATACCAACTTCATGACCGTGGTCGGCGAAACTCGCGTCCACCCTGAGGACCTGCTCACCACCTACGACAAGCTGCTCGGTGCATTCCGCCGCTGACGACCCAAGAGCCGCATTGCATGATGCCAGCGAGGTAACTAGAATCCGAACCAGGCTGGACATGCAACTTCAGCGCTCGGTCCCGTTCGATCCATCCGCCGAGGAATCGTCGTTCTTCGCGAGCTTCCCCGCCCAGCCGGCGGTCTTCGCCGTCACTCTCGGGAGCGAGGACGCCCTAGCGCCGCCCTACCTTAGCCGGACCACCAACCTGGCGCGCCGGCTCAAGCGCCTGCTCGGTTTGCGACCCGAGGTTTCAGGGGCGACCACGACACCCGCCTCGCCGGTTTCCTCCCGGAGACTCAGCTTGCGTGCCATTGCCCGCCGCGTCGACTACCAGGTGGTCGGGTCGAACTTCGAGGCGAGCTGGATTCTGTATCTGCTTAACCAGCGGTACTATCCGCGAACCTACCGGCAGCGCTTGCGTCTGAGGCCTCCCGCGCTGCTCAAGCTGAACCTTCAGAATCGCTTCCCACGCTGTTATCCCACACGGCGCATCGCGCGCGACGGCGCGCTCTATTACGGACCGTTTCCCACGCGCCTCTCGGCCGAGCGCTTCGCGGCCGAGTTCCTCGACCTCTACAAAGTCCGTCGCTGCGTCGAGGATCTGGATCCCGATCCCGCGCATCCCGGCTGTATTTATTCTCAGATGCGGATGTGCCTGGCGCCCTGCTTTAAGGGCTGTACGGACGGCGAGTATCAGGAGGAAGTGGGGCGCGTGGTTGCTTTCCTGGATTCCGAGGGTCAGAGCCTTCTCCACACGCTCGAGCGAGAACGCGAGCAATCGTCCGAAGCGCTTGACTTCGAGCAGGCGGCGCGCCTCCACCGTAAGCTCGAGAAGGTCGAGGAGGTGCTGCGGCTGAGGTCCGGCTTGGTCCGCAACCTCGCCGAGTTCCACGCGGTCATTGTCCAGCGCGGCGCCGAGCCCAAATCCGTAGCCTTCTTCCGCATCAGCGCGGGTGTGATGCGGGGTCCGGCAAACCTCTCGCTTGACGAGCGAGTGTCTTCTCCTTTGCCCCTGGACGAGCAAATCCGCAAGCTGCTTGACTCGATCGGGCCCGCGACGGAGGCTTCGTCCGGCGGCGACCCGAGCCGCGCGTCCCCGCCGAATGCCCTCCCATCCTGGGAACACCTCAGCCTGCTGGCGCGCTGGTATTACAGCAGCTTCCGCGAGGGCGAGTTGATCATGCTGCCGGCGAGCAACGAGATTCCCCACGCCCGGCTGATTCGCCTATGCCGCAAGCTGATTGCACCGGCGGCGGCCGAAGGCGTAAAACCATGACACACGTTACTTGAGTCGCAACAGTGCCTTCAGAGAACGGTGCGAAACTTACTGAGGAGGTTTCCGCTTGCATCGAGGGCAGATTTGGTGTTACGTTTCGCATCGCGTCGGGCGATGCCATCTTTGCTTCAACTGACGGAGGAAGCTCCGCATAACGATTCCTAGAAGTGTACCAAGACCGGGAGGGACCCATGAAGCGCCGTAGCTTGAAGAAGGCTTCCTTGTTGCTGGCTGGACTCGCAACATGCGCCTTGTTAACTGGAACAGCGTTTTCGCAGACCGGCGCGGGCTCGGTGAGCGGAACGGTTCGCGACGCCGGGCAAGCCGTGGTTGCAGGAGCTTCTGTCACGCTCACCAACACGGAAACAAACGTCTCCTACAAGACTGAAACGTCCTCGGTCGGGACCTACTACTTCGGCCAAATCCCTCGCGGTCCGTACACGCTGGGAGTCGAGAAGCCGGGATTCAACCAGTGGGAAGGGAAACTGACTTTGGATGTCGGGCAGACCTCCCAGGTCGACCCGGTGCTCGTGGTCGGTAGCGTCCAGACGATCGTCGAGGTCAAGTCCGCGGCGCCGCCCATTTCGACGGCGAGCGCTGTGGTCGCTGACGTCAAGGAGTCAAGCCAGATTCGCGACCTTCCTCTGAATGGACGCCAGATTGGCTTGCTGTTCGATCTGACGGCCGGCGTCGAGAGCGGCGCCGGGGGCGCCCGCGTCAACGGGATGAAGGTCGGATCCCTCGACATCAATCTGGACGGCGTTACGCAGGTCGACCGCTTTGGCGGCGGGATCGTTCGCGTGCAGCCGGGGCTTGAAACCATCCAGGAGTTTCGCGTTGAGACCGTCGGATCGGACGCGAGCTTTGCGCAGCCCGCCACCGTCATCATGGCGTCCCGCAGCGGTACCAACAGCTTCCACGGCGGCGGTTACGAATACAACCGCGACAATTCCGTCATCGCTCCCACGCGCTTGCGCACTGATCCTCTCAACGTGCAGGTGCCGTTGCTGATCCGCAATGAATTCGGCGGGTACGCCGGCGGCCCCATCAAGCGTGACAAGGCATTCTGGTTCTTTGACTATGAGGGATTGCGTGACCTCGAGCGCTTTTCGCCCCTTTTCAATTTTGTCCCCACGGCGGCGATGTGGAACGGCGACCTAAGCAACGCCGTGGACACCAATAACCCGTGCACCGTGAGCGCGGCTTGCCCGACCGGATTCACACCCCTCGTCATCTACGACCCCAAGAGCACGAACCCCAACACGTTCCAGCGGACACCGTTCCCCAACAATCAGATCCCGGGACCCTTTAACCAGACCGCCATGGAGTTGAAATCCTTGACGGCGCTTCCCACCAACAACAATAATCCCTATATCGCGCCGAATTTCACCGCCACTTATCCCAGCGTTCAAAGGAACAACACGTTTACGGGTAAAACGGACCTGAACCTTTCTGACAAGGACCGGCTTTCGGTGCGCTTTACTCGCGGGTGGCAGAATTCCGCCATCGAGGGCGGCTATTACGCCAATCCCTCGAACCCTTCCTCCGGTATGGGAACGAGTGCGCGTAATTATTACGTGACCAACGTGGGGGTCAACTACAACCGCAGCATCTCGCCCGCGTGGCTTAACGAACTGCTCATCGGTGTCAACCGTTCGGCAGTCCACTACGGAACCAGCGCCGACTTCACCAACTGGGACTCCAAGTTGGGCCTGCCGAATCCCTTCGGCGTGACGGGATGGCCGACGCTGTACACCGGCGAGTATAATGCCAACTATTACGGATCGCCTCTCTACTTCGGCTGGGACTCTGACAACGTCCACAATCAGAACCTGACCAGCGAGACCATCGAGGATAACGTCACCTGGAGCCACGGCAAGCATACCATTCAGTTTGGATTTAGGGGCCGGGACGAACAGAACAACGTCCGCGAGAACCAGCAAGCCCAAGGCAGTCACTCTTGGGCCGGCTCGTACACCACCAATTGGTCCCCTGCCTCCTTCGGGCCAACACTGGACACGGGCAGTGGATTTGCCGAGCTGCTTCTGGGCCTGCCGGAGTACCTTTCAAACCAGTACAACCGCGGCTATTTCTACTTCCGTCAAAAGGAAGAGGGACTGTACGTCAACGACCGGTTGAAAGTCACGCCGCGCCTGACGCTCAGTCTGGGCCTTCGTTGGGACCATTGGGCGCCTTATCATGAGGCCCAGAACCGGCTCGACATCCCGTACAACCCGGAGGGTTCGGCCCTGCAAGTGATTACGCCCGGCAACGTCCAGATGACCCAACTGCCGGGAATCCCGCCCGCCGTGCTCCAGTCTTGGTCCAACTTGGGATTGCAGTATCTCACGGCGAATTCCGTGGGATATCCTTCCAACCTGTTCCGCAACATTTGGCACGACTTCGGTCCGCGCCTGGGTGTGGCCTACGAGATCACTCACAACACGGTGCTGCGCGGCTCGTACGGCATCTATTACGTTCCCATGCCATTGTCTCTTTTGCTGCAATCGACGCGTAACAATCCACCTTTGAATCTCCGGTTTCAAAACCAGCCCAACCTCAACCCCAATGTTGCAGGAGGACCGAACGGCCCGTATTTTGGCAACTACACATTCATTTCGGCTCCCGCGCCCACCGATTACCTCCCTACCGCTACGGTGGACATCAACACTCCTCAGGGCCTTTCTCCCTACGGCAATGGTGCGACGTATTGGGACGGCCCCAACTGGAACGACGAGCGGCAGCAAACGTGGAACATCACGCTCGAGCACGAACTGCCGTGGCAAATAGGAATGCGGATGAGCTACATCGGGGCGTATGGTCAGAACCTCGAGCAGCAGTTCTCCGTCGACCCCCAGGAGCCGAAATACAGCTACGCGCTCCGCACCGGACTGAAGCCACCGGGCAACTCCGCTCTGCTGGCAGCGCAGCCCTTTTGGGGTCTGATTGGCATCAACCACACTGGTTTCTCCCACGATAATTCAGGGCAGCTTGAATTCCACCGGCGGTTTTCGGGCGGCGTCAGCTTCCAGTGGTTTTACACCTACGTTCGCGCCCTCACTACTACCGACCCCGGCGGCTTTAGCGACGGAAACACTTCGACCACCGGTGGCAACGGAAGCGGCAGGCTGGGCGGAAGCGGAGGAGCAAGCGTACCCGAGAATATCCAACTGCTCGGTGAGCCCAACCTCAGCTATAACCAGCGGCTTAGACTCGCTTATTTCAACAACACGACCATCCCGCCTCACCGCATTACGTTCGACGCCATCTACGACCTTCCCGTCGGCAAGGGCAGGCATTTTGCCAGCCATATCTCGACGCCGTTGGATTACGTGATTGGCGGCTGGGAGCTCGCTACCATCGGCACATGGAACAGTGGCGCGTGGATGGGGGTGAATCCTGGTCTCGTCCAGACGGGCAATGTCCGGATTCCTTCCGGCAGCCGGCCGACCCTGCACATCCCGGGCAGCCAGGATCTCTACCGGGAATGGTTCTCCGGCAACTTCAACACCGCGACTGCAACGGTGGTTTCGGGTTCCCTCGTTCAACCTACAGTGCGGCCGGCGGGTCCGAATTGCTCGGGCGCGTTCAATGGCCAGCTTGCGGTGACGTTGGCGGATGGCACCTGCTACAACGCCCCGTTCGGCGGGTTCTACAACCCTGCTCCCCGGGACAACCTCATCGGCCCGGGCGGGTGGAATGACGACCTTTCAGTTTACAAGCACTTCAAGATCAAGGAGCACGTCGATTTGCGTTTCTCGGGCGACTTTTTCAACCTCTTTAACCACCCGACCGACGTGCCGCCCAGCACCAGCACGGGCTTGCAGGACCTGGCATTGCAAGCAAACAGCCCGCGCGTTGTCCAGCTTTCGCTGCGCATAGAATTCTGACACTCACGCTGTGCCTGGACGGGGGTCGTGCTAAGATGCACGACCTCCGCCCGCAATCTTGCCTTTCCCCGCCTGCGGCGCTAAGATTTATTCTCGAACACCTCTTGTGCCTCAAGAGTGCGGAGCAAGAGTTTGCACTTCCTTCTCACCTCGGCCCGGCGGGCTGAGAATCTCGCTTTCGGTGGCGCGCGACCTTGGCAAGCGCCCCTTCCTGGGCGTCAGGGTCCGATCTTTGGTAATCAGAACCGCTTGGAATCCTTCGGCATCGTGGCGGGTGCGATCCTGTTCATCGGCGTGCTCGGTTCGCTGCCGGTCGGCGGTCACGCTCAGACCGCCGACCCCTTCGCGACCCAGCTTGACGAGGGCATCAAGCTGCTGGGTGAGGGTCAATTTTCGGAATCGGTCAGAGTCCTCAATAATGCCAAGCAGAGTTCTCCGCAGGATGCACGGCCGTATTTCTACTGTGGCATGGCCTTGGCGCAGGCCGGGCGAATGCGCGACGCCGCCTACGAACTGGGCGAAGCCGTTCATCTGGCGCCCGGGCAGCTTGACTATCGAGTCTTTCAAGCCCATGTGCTCGAGCAGCTCAAGCAGAAATCGGAAGCTGAGGATGCTTTGGCGGTGTTTCAGAAGCAAGGGACGGCCGAGCGGCTGGATCCCTCCTGGTTGCGGTTGCTGGCCGACGTCTATTACCGCCTCGACCTGGCCGACAATGCGCTCGCGGTTCTCGATATCTGGGCGAAGCGCGATCCCGCGGACGCGCGTATCGATCTCTACCGCGGCCAGGCGTACGTAGTCAAAGGACAGCGGGATCTGGCCCTGTCGTCCTTCGAGCAGAGCTTGAAGAAATCAACCCAGAACCCTCAGGCGTATTTCGAGATGGGTTCGATCCTCTACCAGAAAAATCAAGTGGTACCGGCCAAGAACGCGCTGTTGAGCGCCGTCCAGGAGGATCCGAGTAAGCCCGAGTACTTCTCGAAGCTCGCCTCGGTCTGCCTCGCGATGGGTGACGTGGACGAGGCAATTGGATACCTGAAGCGGGTGGAGACGGCGGGCTCGGCGCTACCCGAGATTTACTATAGTTTAGCGCGGGCTTACCGCAAGAAAGGCGACGCGAATCTCGACCGAGAGTATACGAAGAAGTTCGAGCAAGTCGAGCAGTCGCAGCGAGACCGCGATGCCCTTCGGCTCGCCGCTGATCGTCCGATTGGCCAGGCGCACCGTGAGCTCGACCAGGGCCACACTGCTGAGGCGCAGGCTCTCTTCCAGAAGGCGCTCGAGGTCGATCCGAATCGCTGGGAGCCCAACGCTTTCCTGGCTGAGATGTATCTTTCTTCCGGGGATCTGAAAAAGGCTTATCCGCTTCTCGGGAAGCTGCAGGAGATTGACTCCGACTCGGCCGTCGGAAATTATTTGATGGCCCAGTACTGGTTTAAGTTGAAGGACTACGAGAAAGCGCGACAGTACGCCGAAAAAGTGAGGTTGAGCCGGCCGGACAACTCCGAGCTCCGAGTCCTGCTCGGCCATATCTACCAGGAGCTCGGCCAAGAGCAAAAGGCGCGCGACGAGTACGAGGCGGCGGTTCACTTGGCTCCAGACCGCGCCGATTGGCGCGAGCTGCTGCGTAAGGCCGGTGGAGATGCCCGGCCGGCTGAGAGTCCTCAACCATGACCGCGCCGCGCACGATGTCGAGAACCCGGCTTGCGGCTACGAGGACGGAACACCGCTCCTTGCACCGCGCCGCTCGAATACTCCTTGGGCGCTCGCTAAAGTTCGTGATTCCATCCTGCGCCCTATTTTGCGGATTGTCGCTCGCGTCGCGAGGCTGGGCGAAGTCGCCGAACATCGTGCTCGTTACGATCGATACGGTGCGCGCCGATCACGTGGGCTGCTACGGCGATCGGCAGGCGCACACGCCCACCCTCGATGTCCTGGCGCGCGAGGGAGTCCTGTTTAGAACCGTCGTTACCGCGGTGCCGCTGACTCTGCCGTCGCATTGCTCGATTCTGACCGGAACCTACCCGACGGTCCACGGCGTGCGTGACAACCTGGGATACACGCTGGGCGATTCGCCTCCAACGCTCGCCTCGATCCTCAAGCAGAAAGGCTATGCGACGGCCGCGTTTGTAGGCGCGGACGTCCTCGATGCCCGCCGAGGACTGAATCGCGGCTTTGACGTCTACTCGAGTCCCTTTCGGCGGAAGATGGGCAAGGACAGTCCCCTGGTTTTCAATCTTCAAGAGCTGCAACGCCGGGCCGAAGACGTGATCCGTGATGCGCTGGGATGGATGTCCGCCCGCCCGGCGGACTCCCAGAAGCCTTTCTTTGTCTGGATCCACCTCTACGATCCGCACACGCCTTACGATCCTCCGCCGCGCTTCCGCGCCATGGTTCGCGATCCATACGACGGAGAGATCGCTTACGCCGATTACGCCGTGGGAAAGTTCTTTGATTACCTCAAGCAGCACGGCCTCTACGACCCAACGTTGATTGTCGTCGCGTCCGACCACGGTGAAAGCTTCGGCGAGCACGGCGAGTACATGCACGGGTTCTTCATCTACGACACGACTCTGCTTGTGCCGCTCATCATCAAACCGCCGCGCGGCTCACGCGTGGTCGCGCGCCGCGTCGATGCGCCGGTCCGAACGATCGACATTGCGCCAACGGTGCTTCAGTTCCTCGGCATGCCTCCTGCGCCAAGCATGCAGGGCGTTGGATTGCTTTCCTTGATGATGGGCAAGGCGGCGACATCAGCCACCAGCACTGCTTATAGCGAGACCTACTACCCGAACGAATTCGGATGGAGCGTGCTGCGGGCGATTCGCACCGGGCGCTTCAAGTATGTCGACGCGCCTAAACCCGAGCTCTATGACCTCGTCGACGATCCGCACGAACTCCATAGTCTCTATCAGACCAGGCGGCCGGTAGCTCTTGATCTCAAATCACAGTTCGACAGCTTGGTGGCGCGAGTCACGCCGAAGAAACCACCTCGGCGCGCGACGGTTTCCCCTGCCGACGTGGAGCTTTTGGCCTCGCTCGGCTACGTGGGAACCACGAACCCTGCGCCCGACGGCAGTCCGGGGCAACCGTTGCTGGATCCTAAAGACGAGCTGGCCCCGTTCAAGGTCCTGTCCTCGGCCATGCGGATGGCCTCGGAACGCCAGTGCGACCGGGCAATACCGCTCCTCGCTCGCTTGACCGACGAGCAGCCGTCGCTCTTCATGGGACATCTCACGCTCGCCAAATGCGAACTCGCCACGGGCAAGTATGGGCCTGCCGAGAGCGCGCTGGATTCCGCCCTTCGCCTGCGTCCCGACAATCTTGAAGCGCAGTTCTACAAGGGGATTTGCGAGTTTCAGGAGGGCCGTTTCGACAGTGCCTTGACCAGCCTTCAGGCGCTTGCCAAGTCTCTTCCCGGCGAACCCTACGTCCACTTCTACCTTGGCCTCATCTACGAACAGCGCGGCGCGGCGGAAAAAGCGCTGGCGGAGTACGAAAAGTGCGCCAGCGCTGATCCCGAGTTTGAAGTGGCCGTTTACAAAGCAGGTTTCCTTCTGGCCAAAAGCGGCAAGTTCGCGGATGCGATCGTAGACTTCAAGAAGGTCATTGAGCTCGATCCGGAGAATGCTTCAGCCCACCACAATCTGGCGTTGGCTTACGCGAAATCGGGTAACGACGCTGCCGCTCAACCCGAATTCGAGGCCGCCTGCCGCCTCGATTCTTCCTGGTGCCCGTCTCCTGGCCAGCGCTAATCCGCTTATCGAACCGGTTGACCCTCTACGGTTGACTTGAGTGCTTCGACGGGCGTATCTTGTGCCTCTCGATTCGAACCTTTCGGAATTCATGCCTAGGCATCGATTCACACCTGCGCTTTTGGTCTTGCTCGTTCTCGGACTCTACGCGTCTCGAGCTCAAGGAGTACGAACACCGGATGTGGCCCCGGCCTCCAGTGCTTCGCCGGCGGTGGCACTCGACCGGCTGATTGCCGCAATCCAATCGGAACTGCGTCCCGAAGAAGCGATGGACGTGATGCGCAAGGTCTACTCCACGGACCGGTGGTACACATTTCCGAAGTTCGCGGAGACGGCGGAATACCTCGAGCGCGAGATGCGGCAAATTGGGCTCGAACAGGCGGAAGCGGTGCACGCGCCCGCCGACGGCGTGACGCAGGTCGGCTTCTGGACCATGCCCATGGCCTGGGATGTGAAGTCGGGACGCCTTGAAATCGTCGACCCGCCTGTCCCTGCCGAGTCGCGCGTGCTCGCTGATTACGAGAAGGTCCCGACTTCGGTCTGCGAGTGGAGCGGACCCACGCCGCCCGAAGGCATCACCGCGGACGTGGTCGAAGTGCCCGCCTGGCCGGCGGCGAAGATCGCGTCTACGGACCTGCGCGGCAGGATCGCCATGACCGACGCGAGTCCGCAGGACTTGAAGTCGGCGCTGGTGAAGTCCGGCGCCGCCGTCGTGGTCAACGCCTACAGCGAAGAGCCGACGCTCGAGGATGCACGCCAGTGGATCAACGCCTGGGGTGACAACGGCTGGGCTTTCATCAAGATGAGTACGCCGCTGCCTTGCTTTTCGATTACGCCCCGCTCGGCGCGCCTGATCCGCCGGCTGCTCGCCGAACACGGCCGCGTCCGCCTCAAGGCTACGATCGACTCCCGACTCTACTCGGGTACGTACGACTACACGACCGGTGTGATACCCGGCGCGACGGACGAGGAAGTCCTCGCGCTCGGGCACACGGGTGAGGAAGGAGCGGGCGACAACGCGTCGGGCGTCGCGGCGCTCGTCGAAGCGATGGCGACGCTCAATCGCTTGATTGCTTCCGGCGCTCTGCCGCGGCCGAAGCGCGCCATCCGCGTGCTCACGATGCCCGAAATGTACGACTCGATGCATTACATCGCGCAAAACCCCGAGCGCATCAAGCGTACGGTGGCTGCGATTTGTCTTGACACGCCCGCCGGCGGCTATGATCTCGCCGGATCGATTTACACATTCTACGTGAATCCCGACGTGGCCAGCTCCTACACCGACGCCTTCATCCTGAAGGTGGCCGACGACTACTTTTCCAAGATCCACCGCGACTGGCGCTGGCATTCCTTCGGCACCGGGACCGACAGCTACCTCGGCGAGCCCACCATTAATGTGCCCACCGTTTGGGCCTACAGCGGCAACGACGTGAACACTCCGCACCACAGCAGCGCCGACACACCCGACCGCGTCGATGCGCGATCGTTGCGCGACCTCTCGATTGTCAGCGCGGCGTACCTCTCCTATCTTGCGAACGCCGGCGAGCCGGAAGTGCATTGGCTTTCGGCCATCAGCCAGACGCGCGGATACCAGCAGATTCTCGACGCCGGTTCACCCTTTCTCGACGAAATCGCTGGAGCCAGCAACGAAGCCGAGTTGAGCCAACTGCTAGACCAGTCGCTGGACAAGATTAATTACTCGACCGGGCGCCAGACGCAGGCGGTGTACTCCGTGCTGCGCCTGCTGCCTGAAGACGAGCGCCAAGGCGTGCGCGCCTCGCTCGATCCGCTGGCGAAGCAACTGACCGGGTTCGGTGACGCGCAGTCCGACCGGATCCGCGTGGCCGTAGACGCCAAGGCCAAGCGGCTTGGCATCGCGGGCGCGATCAAGCCCGCACCCGAGCCAGGCGGGGTACCCGCCGTCGCCTCGACCATCGTCGTCAGGCGCAAGCGCTTTGGGACGATTCCGCTCGACGACCTTCCGCAGGACCAGTGGCAGGGGTATCCCTCGGGCGCATGGGACCTGATCCCCATCACCGCGCTCTACTGGTGCGATGGAAAGCGCACACTGGCCGAGGTCATTCACCTGACGCGCCTTGAACAGGGTCCGACGAAGTTCGATTTTGTCGGCTACTTTCGCTTTCTCCGCGACCACGGTTACGTGGAGTTCGTGAAGGGTCACTAGACGAGGACGCGGCGCGCACGACGGAAGAGCGGGCCTTTATTCCCGCCCCAACGCGTGACCAGGATCAGGGCGAGGCGCTGCCCTTCCACGTACACCAGAGGAGAACAATGAAACACCATGATCCCGCACAGAGAGATCATTCGTCGCGACGAGCCTTCCTGCGCGCCGCGATCGCGACTCCGGCGCTCGGCGCAGTGATGGGCGGTCGTAGCGTTGCGCAGGAGAGTACAGCCGGCACAACTCCCGCCGCGAGCCCCGCAGGAGCCGACGCGCTCATCGTCGCGCGCCTCACGCTTGACCGCGACGTCTACGACCACGGCGCCGCGCTGACGGGCGAAGTCCACTTCCGTCTTCCCGCCACTGGGCCTGTGGTCCTTCGCTGGATGGATAACTTCGGCCGCGTGGTCCAGGAAGCCCAAGTTCCTTCTTCCACCTCGGGCGTTCGGCCGCAAAGCTTCTCCTTCGACTTGACGCGCGGGTTGACCTGCCGCAACTGGGTGCGAGCTTCGGTCGCGGGTGTCGAGCAAGCCGCTGGCACGACGTTCCTGCTCTCCCCGCCGCCCCATCCCTGGGACGACTTCCACGTCATCAGTTGGGCGCACTACCCCGACGGATTCTACGATCGGCTGCGGCAATCGGGAGTGGACGGCACAATCGCCTACCGCGACGGCAACTGGGAGCAGGTGCTCGACAATAACTTCAATTTCTACGTCGAGCAGATGGCGTGGGAAGTGTTCGCCATCTACCACAAGAACCAGCCGTTGTGGCGCGGCCTGCTCGACCAGATCGAGCATGACCGCAATAATCTCGACTTGTGGGTGCGCCAGCCCTGCGTCAACGATCCCAAGACCGACGAATACGTCGCGAGCCATCTTCGCAAGTACGTCAAGATGCATCGCGCCTTCCGGCCGCTGTTTTACAACATCGCTGATGAACTGGGCCAGGGCGACCAGATTCGCCCCAACGACTTCTGCCACTCGACCTTTTGCACGTTGAAGTTCGCCGAGTTCCTGCGCAGCCTCTATCACACCACCGGAACGCTGGGCGGCGAATGGCAAGTGGCCGAGCTGACTCACTGGGACGACGAAGTCCTGAAAAACGGTCCCGACCTCGCGCCGCGCGAGCTGCACATCCATTACACGACGACCGACCGGGCGTTCGATTCGGTGGCGGTTGCCGCGTTGCAGGTGAAATACGGCGGCCTCGCGGGTGTGAACCAGGCGTGGGGTACGAGCTTCCCCTCGCCCCGGTCGGCGTCGTCTGATCGCGAACAGTGGGGTCCGTTGCTGGCGATGATCAGCGACACGCGCTCGGTTCCCGAGCCCACCGAGAAGGCGCTGGCCGATAAACTGGGATCGCTCGAGCGCGCCAACGAGCGTTGGGGAACGCATACGGGCTGGGGCGCGACCGAGAAGCCTGCCGGATTCAAGTCGTGGGCCGACGTCGCCGCGTGCGTCAACCGCTTCCATCACGAGCTCGCGGAAGTCCGTTCGACGGAGCGATGGAACGTTTCGCCGTGGTGCGATTTCCGCAATTTCATGGACCAGACCTTCGCCGACGCGATCGGGCGCGCGCGCGCCGTCTGCCGCGAGGAGGATCCGCATGCGCGCTGTTCGACGGAGGGCGGACAGTGTCCTTTCGCGTTCGGCTGGTACAACTACGAGAACGTGGTGAAGGTCGTCGACGTCATCGAGCCGTACAACATCGGCAACAACGTAGAAGTGGTCCGCTCGCTCAATCCCAGAGTGATCATGGTTTCGACGCATGGCTTCGAGCACAAGCGGGGCACACCGCTCAGCGAGCAGGACCGCCTGTATCAGAAGCGCGCGCCGCAGCCCATCTGGATAGGACTCTTCCACGGGCATCGCGGATCGCTCATCTGGGACGACAACCTGCCCGAGTACGCTTTCGTCGATGAGCAGACGCGCGAGCTGACGCCGTGCGCCGAGGCCTTCTCGGCTCTCTTCAACGAGCTGCACCGCGGCATCGGGAAGCTGATCATCAACAGCCGCCGGCTGCACGACGGCATCGCCATTCACTATTCGCAGCCGTCGATGCAAGTCCACTGGCTGCTCGACAACGTGGCCAACGCGCGCCGCTGGATGATCCACAGCGGCCAGGATCGCCACAGCCACTTCACCGGCGTTCGCAATAGTTGGACGAAGCTGGTGGAAGACCTGGGCCTGCAATACGAGTTTGTGGGCGGGAAGCAGATCGAGCAGGGACGCCTCCAGGGCGGGCGCTATCGCGCGCTGGTGCTCCCGCAGTCGCTCGCCATGAGCAGTCGCGAGGTTGACCAGGTTCGCCAGTTTGTCAGCGCCGGCGGACTGCTGATCGCCGACTATCGCGCCGCGTCCATGAACGAGCACGGGCGCGATTTGGGGCATGGCCAGCTCGACGACGTGTTCGGTGTCGGCCGCGCCAAGGGCCGCGCGAAAGGCAGGAAGGCGGCCGGCGTCGCGAGTCGTGGGCCGCTCGCACTCGAAGGCAAGGAACTGAACCTGACGGCCGGCGACGAGACGGTCAGCGTGACGACGGGCAAAGCCCTGGCGAGCAGCGGTGACGTGCCGCTCGTCATCGTCAACGATTTCGGACAGGGACACGCTGTCTTCCTGAATCTGGAAATCGCGAGCTACGCCTACGACCGGCTGCAGGCGAATTCCACAACTAGCCTGCCGGAGGTCGTCGAAGGAGTATTCCATCTCGCCGGAATCGAGCCGCAGGTGCGCGTCCTCGACCGCGCCGGAGCGCGCTTGCCGGGGACGGAAATCGTCCGCTTCGCGAACGGCGCTTGCGAGCACGTCGCCGTCTTCCGCAATCCCCAGCTCGACGACGGCGGCTGGGACGACCTCCCGACGCTGCCCGAGCGCGGTTGGGCGGGCGCCATTGATAACTCGGCCCTGGAGAAGGAAACGCACGTGACCATCGTGTGGCCGGTGGCGATGCCCACCTACGACGTGCGCGGCAAGCGCGACCTCGGGGAGACCGCGAAGGTCGAGGCGACGCTTGACCCGTGGAGTCCCATCGTGCTGACGCGTAGCCCGAGGGCGATCGCCGAACTGCACGTCGAGGTGCCCGAGCAGGTCCGTGCCGGTGACGTGCTCGCGGTCACCCTGCGCGACGAATCGCCGCTGCCCGAGGGGACGGCGCGGGTGGTGCGGTTGGAATTCGTCGCGCCCGGTGGACGCACGTACGAGCTGTATGCCCGGAACCTCCGCGTCGAGGCGACGCCGCACGTCGAGCGAGTGCCGCTAGCGCGCAACGATCCCGAAGGAGGGTGGCGAGTGCATGCATTGGACGTCATGACGGGGCGCGCGTCCGAGGCCTCATTTACCGTGCACCCTTAACGCTACAAAGCAGAATGAAAACTTCTCTCACTCGTCGTGAGGCGCTGAATCTGGTGGGTACGGCGGGGACGCTCGCCTGGTTGCCGCCCCTGGGCCGCGCGCTGGCTGCGGCTGACCCCGCACAAGCGGGCGGCAAGCCCGCCGATCTAGACAAGAAGTGGAAGGGCTCCGCGCTCGGCTGTTTCTATCCGTTCATCAAGCAGGAGCAGCAGCGCACGCGCCAGCGCCTGGCCTATCTCAACCGGCGTCCGCACGACCTGGAAGCGTGGAAAGCCGAGGCGCGCGCCAAAGTCTTCGCCGCGCTCGCTTATCATCCCGAGCCGTGTCCGCCACGGGCGACGATTCTCGAGCGCGTCGACAAGGGCGATTACATCCGCGAGCGCCTCACGTTCCACACCGCTCCGGACGTCGAGGTCCCCGCCTATTTGCTCATTCCCAAGCGCGCCAAGCTGCCGGCTCCGGCGGTGCTAGCGCTGCACGACCACAGCGGCTTCTACTATTGGGGCAAGGAACACATCATCGAGACCGCGAACGAGCACCCCATGCTCACCGAATTCCGCCGCGTACGCTACGACGGCGTGAGCTATCCGGCGACGCTCGCCGCGCACGGCTATGTGGTCCTCGTGATCGACATGTTCTATTTCGGCGACCGCCGCTTGATCCTCGATGAAGACCTGGAACGCGGCATCAACGACCACGCCAAGGTCGAAGCGCGCGAAATCATCGAGCAGATTAACGACCGCAATGGCAAAGCCGAGCACATCATCTACAAGAACATGATCGACGCGGGATTCACCTGGGCCGGCGTCCTCGCTTGGGACGATATTCGCAGCCTCGACTATCTCGAGACGCGGCCCGAGGTCGATCCCAAGCGTTTCGCCTGCACCGGACTTTCGGTCGGCGGCTTCCGCACCAACTTCCTCGCCGGACTCGACCCGCGCATCAAGGCGGCGTGCGTCGCAGGTTGGATGACCTCGTTCCGTTACCTGCTGCCGCGGTACGAGTCGTACACCGTGCCGGCGGGCTGGCCGCCCGGCCTGCTGGATGATCTCGACTACCCCGACGTCGGCTCGCTCACGATGCCCAACCCGCTGATGGTGGTGCATGGCTCCCAGGATACGCTGTTCCCTCCCGATGGCGTTCAGGCAGCGTTTCGTAGCCTAGGGCGATGCTACCAGGAGATCGGCAAGCCGGAGCGCTTCAAGACACTGGTTTTTGACGGTCCCCATAAGTTTCCGCTCGAAGCGCAGCAGACGATGCTCGCGTGGTTCGACCGCTGGGTGTGATAGAGCCAAGGGAGTGGGAAGTAGGGAATCGGCCGAACTCCCGTCGTGGTGCAATCCTTAGTCAAACACCTTGACACGCTGATCGGGTCGCGTGGTTGCGAAGTGAAGGGACGCGGGAGCGCCTACGGCGCGGAACGCCTGGGCGGCGCGCGCGTACTCTTTCTCGGTTTCTTCGAGCTTCACGCGATGCCCTAGGGGGTCGACCGCATCCACCAGCCACACCGGCCGCGGAGCGAGCGCGGCTGCGAGGTCGGGCAGGTCGTAGGACTTGAGGACGCCAGGAATCACGCTTTCCCAGACGTCGTGGTTCATGCGATGCGTGACCACCGACTCGTACGACACCAGCATGTGGTCGAGGGCGACGGCGGTGATGCGCCGGTCGAGTACGGCTTCGTGCAGCAAGGCTAACGCGCCCGCGCCCACCCCGTAGGCGTAGATCTTCGTCGCGTCGACTTCCGGGCGGGACGCGAGAACGTCAACGCCGTGGTAGATGTCCATGGCGCGCATCCCGACGAGCGTCTTGCCGACCAACAGGGCGCGCATCGCGTCCGGGTAGTTGCCGAACATCCGGTAGGTGGCGTTGTCCTCGTCGGGATTCTGGGGCGGCCGCGTTTCGCCCCAGCCGCGCGCGTCGATCGCGAGCACCACGAAACCGCGCGCCAGCAGCGATTCGATGTCCGCGTCAGGGCCCCAGCCCGCCGACTTTCCGCGCTCGTTGACATAGATGACGGCGGGCTTCCTGGCCGCGCCGTTCTCGGGAACGAACAACAGAGCAGGAACACTGATGCCTGGCTCGCTTTCATAAACGATCTTGTCGAGCGTATAACCCCTCGCCGTCACGCGTCCGAACGGCTTGGCGCTGACCGGACCACTCGGCGGCTCGAACGCCGTCAGCTTCCGCACTCGCTGCGCGGCCTCGTCGCGGTTCGCTTCTGCCGCCGCGCGCGAGTCGATGGGTGCGCGTCGCGGACGAATCTGCTCCAGACGTTTCAAGTTCAGCGAGTAGACCGACTCTCCGCCGAGCGACAGGCTCACTTGTCCCGAGCCGGTGCAACGCAGGGTCTCGTCGGGCTCGAGCTCGACGCGTGATTCCGGAGCGTGATCCTCGTGGCCTTTGAGCCACAAGCTCAGCCAGTTGTAGGCGGCCTCGCGGCGCGGCAACCGGTAGCCGTGCGTGTTGTCGGCCTCGAACATCTTGAGCTTGTCGGGCGCGTCCGCGACCGCATAGTAACGGCTCGCTTCGGCGAAGCTCTGGCGCGCGCCGGAAATCGAGAAGAAGTCGCGGATGGCGGAGAGGATCAGGTAGGGCTTGGGCGCGAAGGCGGCGATGAAGTCGGCGTGATCCAGGCCGTCCTTGAGGAAGGGCGGCAAACACTGCTCGGCGTCCTGCGGCCCGATGCTTTCAAGCAGACGCCGCCACGACGTGATGTAGCACGAGGGCGCCGCCGCCTTGATGCGGTCGTCGAGCGCCGAGAGGTATGCGGTGTGCGTGCCGCCGCCCGAATTCCCCGTGCAGGCGACGCGCGTGGGATCCACTTCCGGGCGCGAGAGCAGGTAGTCGAGCGCGCGGATGCCGTCCCAGATCGTGTAGCGTGCCAGACTATCGCCGGCCAGCAGGCACTGCGCGCCGAGCATGGTGTGCTCGGTCGTGTAAGCCGTCTCGCCGAGTTCGGAGCTTTCGAAGTCCGCGCCGTAGAACTGCGAGCGCTCGCCTTGTCCGAGCGTGTCCCAGGTGAAGGCCACGAAGCTGCGCCGGGCGACGGTGACCAGCACGTGCTGCCAGTCGGCGTTCGATTTCCCTCCGATCTCGTGTCCCAGTGGGAAGAGTACGGCGGGATAAGGCGGCTGCCCGCGCGTCGGCAGATACAGGTTGCCCGTCACGTAGAATCGCGGCTGGCTTTCGAAGATGACCTTCTCGACGCGATAGCCGTCGCGGTCGAGCGTGCCCACGACGCGCGCGTTGAGCGGCGTACGCTCCGGCAAGCCGCCTAGCTCGGCGAGCATCCGCTCGCGCACGTAGGCCCGGCGCCGGGCGAGATCGTCGGGACTGGAAATCGCCGCCACCGTACGCGCGCGCTGGTCGAGAAGTTCGAAGGCCTGCCGGTTGAGATAATCGGGCAACATGTCTCCGACGTGCTCGAAGTCGGGAAGACCCGCGAGGAAGTTGATGTCCTCGGGCGTCTGCGCTTGCACTGCCAAAACGGCGGCAAGCATGATGGCGACGGCAAGGCAAACTCTGCTCAATGGTCTGCTCCCTGCTTTCTGGATTCTTTCAAGGGCGAAAGTCCGGCGCACATCCTACGCCGACTCGACGTCGAGCGCCATGCCCAGGCCGCCCGAGACGCAGAGCGTCGCAAGACCGCGATGCGCGCGCCGCTGGCGCATGGCGTGTACCAGGGTCACCGTGATGCGTGCTCCCGTGCAGCCGATAGGATGGCCGAGCGCGATGGCGCCCCCGTTCACGTTCAGCCGGGCGCGGTCGAAATGAAGTTCGCGGTCGCAAGCCAGCACCTGCGCGGCGAAAGCTTCGTTGAGCTCGACGATGTCGAACTCCTCGAGGCGGCGGCCCGTCTTTTCGAGCAGCAGGTGAATCGCCGGCACCGGACCGATCCCCATGCGCCGCGGATCGACACCGGCGGACGCGTAGTCCACGATGCGCCCGAGCGGCCGGAACGGCGCCTCGCGGGCGCGCTCCTCGGAGGTGAGGACGAGCGCCGCTGCGCCATCCGTGATGCCGGACGAATTGCCCGCCGTGATCGTGCCGTCCTTGTCGAAGACGGGCGGCAGCTTGGCGAGTGACTCGAGCGTGGTCTCAGGACGCGGGTGCTCGTCGTGCGCGAAGTCGTGCTCGCCGTTCTTGTCCTCGAGGGTCACAGGAACGATTTCGCCCGCGAACGCGGCGGTGTCGATGGCACGGTACGCTCGTTGCTGGCTCTCGAGCGCGTAGGCGTCCTGCTCGGCGCGCGAGATCCTGTACTCCTGGGCGAGCAGTTCCGCCGTTTCGCCCATCACCAGCTTCGCCAGCGGACAGAAGAAGCCGTCGCGATACATGCCGTCCACCAAGGGCTGGTGCCCGAGCCGGGCGCCCCAGCGCGCCGATTCCAGCAGATAAGGGACGCGGCTCATTGACTCCGTACCGCCCACCAGCACCGCCTCGGCATCACCGCGGGTAATTTCCTGGTAGCCCAGCGCGATAGCCTTGAGTCCGGAGGCGCAGGCCTGGTTGACCGTGTAGGCGGGAACGCGTTCGGGGACGCCCGAGCGCACCGCGATCTGCCGCGCGGGGTTGGGACCGTTGCCGGCCTGGCGCGCGTGTCCGAAGATAACTTCACCCAGCTCGTCACCCGCGACTCCAGCACGCTTGAGCGCGGCTTCGGTCGCGATCACACCGAGGTCCGGCGCGGTAAAGCTGCGCAGCGTTCCGCCATACTTGCCGATGGGAGTCCGGACGGCACTCAGGATGAAGACGCCCCGCATGGCGTCATGCTATCACAGACGACCGGAGCCGGGCTGGGCGGCGTGCCGATTCGCCGGAAAGGGTTTTCGATGTAGGATGGAGCTCATAGAGGTTCGAGCCATGCTCCAAGGTTTGTTCCTGGCGCTCGTGGTGGCCGTTGCGACCGCGCCTGAAAATCCAGCGAGCGAGCCGATTTACAACGAACAGGCCGCCGCCGCGAGCGACATCCGCGCCGCCCTGCGCCAAGCTATCCGCCAGCGCAAGAACGTGGTCCTGGTCTTCGGCGCCAACTGGTGCGCCGACTGCCACGCGCTCGACCGGCAGATGCACCAGCCGGCCCTCGCGTCACTCATCGCGCGGAACTATGTGGTGGTGAAGATCGATGTGGGCGGTTTTGACAAGAACGTTGCGCTGGCGTCGAAATATCACGTCCCGCTCCAGCAGGGCATACCTGCCGTCGCCGTCCTCGATTCGCGCGGCAAGCTGCTCCACGCCCAGAAGCAGGGCGAGTTCGCCGACGCCCGCCGGATGGACTACGCGGCATTCCAGGCATTCTTCGAGCGCTGGAAGCCGAAGTCGTGAAACGCCCCGGAGACAAAGAGGCGCAGGCTAGCCGTAGAAAATGGAAGCGATGCGCAGCAGGTCTGGGTCGACGTACTTCAGCTTGGTCATGGCCTGGGCGAGTGGAATCTCGGTGATGTGATTGCCTTCTAGCCTTACCATGTAGCCATACTTGCCCTGCTGGACGAGGTCGACCGCCGCCACGCCGTAGCGCGTGCCGAGCACGCGGTCGAAGGCAGTGGGTGAGCCGCCGCGCTGCACGTGTCCGAGCACGGTCACGCGCGTCTCGTAGCCCGTCTTCTTTTCGATCTGCTGACCGATCACTTCACCGATCCCGCCCAGTTTCACGTGGCCGAACTCGTCCACCTTGGCGTCCTTCGTGATGAGGTGCTCGGCGCCGGCCAGCTTGAAGCCTTCCGCCACGACGACGATGGAGAACAACCGCCCGCGAGCGTGGCGTTTTTCGAGGATGGCGCAAATCTCGTCGATGGACATCGGCTGCTCGGGGATCAGGATACAGTCGGCACCGCCCGCCAGCCCTCCCACGGTGGCGATCCAGCCCGTGTGCCGGCCCATCACTTCCACCACCATGACGCGCTGATGCGATTCGGCGGTCGAGTGCAGCCGGTCAATGGCTTCGGTGACGATGGAGACCGCGGTGTCAAACCCGAAGGTCTGATCGGTGCCCTCAATGTCGTTGTCGATCGTTTTGGGGATGCCCACCACTTTGACGCTGTGCTCGATCGCCAGGCGGCGCGCCACGCCCAGCGTGTCCTCGCCGCCCACCGCGATCAGGTAGTTGATCTTCTTGAGGTTCTCGAAAAGGGCCTGCTTGTCGCCGTCGTTCTTGAGCGGATTGGTGCGCGACGTGCCGAGGATGGTGCCGCCGCGGGGTAGAATCCCCGAGACGGAAAGCAGCGAGAGCGGCTCCATCTGATCCTTGACGAGGCCTGCCCAGCCGTTCTTGATCCCGGTGACGCGATAGTCGAGCATATCGGCGCGGCGCACGACGGCGCGAATCACCGCATTCAGTCCCGGGCAGTCGCCGCCGCCCGTGAGGATTCCGATAGTCCCGCGTGAACCATTACCCATGATGGCTGCTCCTTCGACCTGAACTATGAAGTTGGACGAAAACGAACTCGCCGCCAGGCCCTCAGGCTTGGACCGGCTTTTCTTACGGGGAACCGTCCGAGGCGTCCGGCATCGTTACTCAATAATCCTCGGGCGCGAGGTAAGCACAAATTTAACAGCAAACAAGAGCGGCAGTCAACGTCGGCAGGGCGGCCCCGCGGCTGGAGTGCCGTGAGTCGAGAAGTCCGGGCGCGAATGCCTACGAATCGCGCCGATTGCTTCGGGGCCTGGCGCCGGAGCGCATTATTCGTAGCGCAGGGCCACGATGGGATCGAGCCGGGAAGCCTTCATGGCGGGCCACATGCCGAAGATCAAGCCGATGCCGACTGCGACACTGAATCCGGCCGCCACCGACCAGACGGGGACGCTGGAAGGGAAGTTGGAAAGGTTCTTGACGAGGAAGCTCAAACCATAGCCCAGCAGGATACCCAGCACGCCGCCCAGGCCGGTCAGCGTCATCGCCTCGAACAGGAACTGCCACGTAATGTCGCTGCGGCGTGCGCCAATGGCTTTGCGCACGCCGATCTCGCGCGTGCGTTCGGTGACCGAGACCAGCATGATATTCATCACCCCGATGCCACCTACCAGGAGGCCAATGGAGGAAATCACGACCGCCACCAGCACCACCTTGCTCATGATGGAGCGGAACTGGTCGATGAGCGCCTCAGCGGAAGAGATGCCGAAGTTGTCCTTGTCGAGCGGCTTCACGTGGCGGCGCCGGCGGAGCACACTTCGCACTTCCTCTTCGGCCTGGTGCAGCTTCCCCTCGTAGGCCATGGCCAGGATAAACACGCCGTCCTTCTGATTGGGATAGAGCTTGCGGAAAGTCAGGAACGGAATCTTGACGACCCGGTCGCTGTTGTTGTCGCCGGGGAACGACTTGCGTTTGGCGAGCGTACCAATCACTTCAAAGCTGTTGCTGTCAACGGTGATGAGCTTGCCGATCGGGTCCTCGTTGGGAAAGAATCGTTGGACGACGTCAGCCCCAATGACGGCGACGTTGCGCCGGTGAAGATCATCAACTTGGGTGAAGAGGCGGCCGTCAGCGAGTTCGTCGTTGACGGTTGCGAAGTCGTCGGCGGTGGCGCCGATGAACTGTCCGTCGTCGATTTCCGCATTCTTGTATTTAATGGGCGGGTTCGGCCCCCAGATAAACATCTCGGTGGCGACCATTTGAACATCCGGGCATTCGTCGCGGATGGCATCTGCGTCTTCGGGCACCAAAGGCTTCCGCATGCGCTCCTCTTTGGACAGGCGCCCAATGTGGATGCCGGGGTCGAATTTGAAAATGAAGAGGGTGCGCGTGCCGAAGCCCTGGGCGGCTTCCGACACCTGCTTGTCGAGGCCGGCAAAGATCGAAGCCACCAGGATGACGGTCGTGGTACCGATAAGCACGCCGAGGATGGTCAGGAAGGAGCGAAACTTGTGCGTCCTCAGCGTGTCGAGGGCGAGCACGAGGTTTTCACGAGCGTTGTGCCGTCCGGTATCCATGGTTCAGTTTTCCGTCCTGAGAGCCTCAATGGGATCGAGCTTGGCGGCCTTGCTCGCCGGGTAGATCCCGAAGAAGAGCCCGACGGCGGTCGAAAGCGTGATTCCCACCACGACAGCGCTGACCGGCATGGCGGCGGTGAAGACGATATTCACCAGGTAACTGATGATGGCCGCGAGCAGGATGCCGATGACTCCGCCCGTGCCCGCCATGACGCCCGATTCAATCACAAACTGCCAGAGGATGTCGCGCCGGCGCGCCCCGAGCGACTTGCGGATGCCAATCTCGTGGGTGCGTTCGGTGACCGCCGCCAGCATGATGTTCATGATGACGATGCCGCCGATCACCATGAATACCGCGACAATGCCGATACCTGCGGCAAACAGCGTACCCGTCAGTTCGTGCCAGGCCGACATGATAGTCTGGGAAGCGTTGACGCCGAAGTTGTCATCTTCATGGAAGGTGAGATGACGGCGGGCGCGCATCAGAGCCCGGGCTTCATCCTCGAGTTCCGGCATCTGGTCGCTGCTCCAGGCCTGGATATCGATGGCGAGCTGCGGCCGCGCCACGAAGTCCTTGCGAAAGGCGGTCAACGGCACCTGGAGAAAGTTATCCTGGCTCTGCCCGAACACCGAGCCGATGCGCTTGGCCACGCCGACGACCCGGAAGGGGCTGCCGCCCACGAGGATCTCCTTGCCGAGGGGATCGACGTTGGGGAAGAACTGGTCGGCGACGTCCTGGCCGATGAAGCAAACCTCCGAGCTGTGCTCGTAGTCGGTCTGCGTAAAGAAGCGGCCGTAGGCAACCTCTTCCTGGCCCACGTTGATCATGCTGGGCGTGACGCCCGCGAATTGCGTGTCGTCGATGATATGGCCCTGGTACCGCACGGTCGGTGCGTTGTTCCGCATTCCCGACTCGGCGCCGACTTCTTTGTAGCCTGGCAGGTTGTCGCGGAGATACTCGTAGTCCTCGATGCGCATGGGCAGATTGCGCCGCCGCTCCTTGAGCCACTCGGTGTCGTCCGTAGCCCAATTGAACTGGTGGAGAATGAAGACGTTGGCGCCCAGGTTGGCGATGTGTTCGGCGATGTAGGTGTTCATGCCGTTGACGATCGACATGACGACGATCAGCGTGGTGGTGGAAATCACGACCCCGAGCAGGGTGAGAAAGGAACGCAGCTTATGAGTGCGCAGCGCTTCGACGGCGATCCAGAAGGCCTCGCGCGCCGTGACCCACAGGCTGGTGTAGTGGCGTCGCGCCCGTTCCCGCCGGCTGGCGAGCTTCTGAGTTTGGCTCAGGACCGACACCGTGCTCCTCCATCACTCATTTCGGCAACGCGGCAATCGGCGGCGCGCCAGTCTCCGATCAAGTCGTGTCGCGCTCCCGTCAGCTTTCCGTCAGCCTTGCAGCCAAGCCGCCTCTTGGCCGCGGGCTGCCTCCGGCAGCACCCTAACCTTTGACCTTCTCGTCGCGGGCAATCTTCCCGTCACGGATGTGGATGATACGATGGGCGCGGGCGGCGATATCGTGTTCGTGGGTCACCAGCACGATGGTGTTGCCGGCGGACTGGAGACGTGCGAAGAGCCCCATGATCTCCTCGCCCGTCGCAGTGTCCAGATTGCCGGTCGGCTCGTCAGCCAGGATGATCGAGGGGTTGTTGACCAGGGCGCGCGCGATGGCCACACGCTGGCGCTGGCCGCCCGACAGTTCGTTGGGCTTGTGGTGCATGCGGTCGCCCAGTTCGACCTTGGTCAGAGCCTCCTCGGCTTTACGGCGCCGCTCCTCCGCCGGGGTGCCGTTGTAAATGAGCGGCAGCTCGACGTTGTGCAGCGCGGTGGCGCGCGAGAGCAGATTGAACGTTTGAAAGACGAACCCGATGTCCTTGTTGCGGATGTAGGCCAGTTCGTCGTCCGAGAGCTCGCTGACCAGGCGCCCGTTGAGCCAGTAGGCGCCGCTGCTCGGAGTATCGAGGCAGCCGATGAGGTTCATCAGGGTCGATTTGCCTGACCCCGAGGGACCCATGATCGCCACGTACTCCCCCCGCTGAATCTCGAATGACAGGCCGCTCAAAGCGTGCACCGCGAGCGAGCCCATGTCATAAGTCTTCCACAGGTTCTCCGTCTTGATGACCACTCCGGCGGGTGGCGCGACGCTCTCGCGGCTGGCGGAATAGGATGCGACTTGTGAACCCATGCTGAGCCAATCCTTCTTCGTGCGAAGTGCTTTCGCGTGCCGCGGCCTAGGAGGACGCGGGCTGCGGCGCGCCGGGCGGCGGAGCCTGCTCGATCTTCACCTTGGTGTGGTTCTTCAAAGTGCGCAGGACCTGGAAGCTGCCGGTGACAATCTTGTCGCCGGGCTGCAGGCCCTTGGTCACTTCAACGTCCGTCGTTCCCATGATTCCGGTGTCGACCTGAACGAAGGCGGCCATGCCGTTGCGGATCACGAAAACGCCTTGCAGCTCTTCCTTCTCACGCTCGAGTTCCTTGGCGTTGGGTGTCGCCGGCGCAGCCTGCTTGCTGGCCGCCAAGGCTTTGCCACTCGACTTCTTCTCGCTCTCTTCGAGTTCGCGTCGGGTGCGAATCGTCAGAGCCTGAATGGGAATCGCCACCACATCCTGACGTGTCGCCGTGGTGATCTTGGCCGTGGTCGAGAGGCCCGGCCGCAGGCCCGGAGGCGGACTATCCAGGGTGACGACGACTTTGAAGTCCTTGGCTTCTTCGGTGGTATTGCTCGCCGTGGTGGCGGTTGTCGTCTGGCCGGTACTGCGGCTGATGGCCGCCTGGCCGATCTCCGTCACCTTGCCCTTGAAGGTCTTGTTGGGGATGGCGTCGATCGTGACCTCAGCCGGCTGACCGAGCTTGACGTTCACAATGTCCGTTTCGTCGACGTTGACCTCCGCGGTGATGACCGAGAGGTCAGACACCTGGAACAACACGCTGCCGGCCGCGTTCTGAATGCCGGCCACCGTGTTCTCACCCAGGTGGACGGGCAGCGAGGTGATGACGCCGTCGAGGGGTGAGGTATAGACGGTCTGCGCAAGCTGGTTCTTGAAGCCAAGCAACTGGGCGTGACTTTGGTTGAGGCGCGCCTTGGCCATGTCGCGATTGTAGACGGCCTGCTGATAGAGCGCCTTGTTCTGCTCCACCTGCGCTTGCACCGATTGCACGTTGGCCTTGGCCACTTCGAAGTCGCTCAGGCTCTGGTCGTACGCCTGCTGCGAGATCAACTGGTCTTTGAAGGCCTGCTGGTTCCTAGCGTAGTCAGCTTTCGACTGATTGAGCTTGGCCTGCGCCTGGGCGAGATTGGCCTGGGCGGTCCGGAGACTCGCGGCGGAGGAGTCCACTGTCGCTTCCTGGGCGGAGATGTCCGCCTGGGCCGTATGAATCGCCGCTTGCTGGGCGTCCACGTTGGCCGACTGCTGCACGTCCTCCGTGCGCAAGAGCAACTGGCCCTTCTTTACCCGGTCGCCTTCGTGCACCAGCAACTCGGTGATCTTGCCGTAAGAGTTGGCGTTGACGTTGGCGAGTTTCTCGGGCGGCGGTTTGATTTCACCCGAGGCGGTGACGATCGAAGCCAAATCTTCGCGGCCCACCGTCCCGACCTGCACGGAGACCGTACCCCGCTTGCTCCACACAATACCGCCCACCACCAGCCCGATCACCACGACCACCCCACCAATGATGAGGGCGGTCTTTTTCCACCGTTTCATACCCGACTCCATTTTGAACCCGTCGTCCATCTGAACTGAGCTTTACTTCGATGTTCAGATTGGGTGGGATTCCTCGGGCAGCGACTCACGTGAACTGGCAAGCCTTCTCGCCGTCTGCCCCCTCAAGTTGAATTGCTGTTCCTGGTGCTCTACTCACCGCGCGACCAGGCTCATCTCCAGTATGATGTCCGCAAGCGCTTCGGGGCAGCCCGCCAACCATTGTACCCCCAAGCCTGCTTCGTTCTCCGAGATCAAAAGCAACCCGCGGACACGCAGGCATTCCCTAACGCTCACTTCTCGGGTCACCAGACAACCTCAGAGAAACTATACGTTTGACGCGCCCGAAAAGTTTCCGTTAGTCCTAACAGTCAGACCCGGATGAGGGATAATCGAAGTTGTCGGTTGGCCCGGCAAGTCGGCAACATCTCTCAGGGCGAGCCCGTTCACCTCAATCGACACCCACCTGCGGCCTTTGGCGCCAGGAATATCCCCTATATTTTACAGCACTTCTGGCCATTTCCACCAGGGGCATCTTCGATTGACCTTGGCCGCGGCGCAAATTGACCGGGCCAACCTTTGACATGCTCGCGGCATCCCACATAGCCTCGGGTCCAAGGGTCTCTCCACAGCATGTCGACATAAGGGAAAGCATGGGGTCGACGTTTCGCCATCGGGTGTTAAAACTCCTCTGTTCTTCGAGGGTTGCCTTATATCCTATCCATCAGCTTGACTTTACTGATTCTACGGCCCTACAATTCGGAGGTAGTGGGGATATGCACCGTCAAAGTATGCGTGTTCGTGTCGGACTAGTCTCGCACCGTGGAAACAGGTGGCTTCGTCAGGCCCTTCTGCTGGCCGTGTCGCTCGGCCTCGGCGGCTTCGTCAATACTTCCCTGCGCGCTTCGCCTCCCAAAGACACCAAGGAAAAGCTGAGCAGGGAAGAGAAACGCCGTCAGAAGGCGATCCAGAAGGAAATGGAGAGTCCTTACAAAAAATGGCTCGACGAAGAGGTCCCTTACATCATCACGTCGACGGAGCGGGCGGCGTTTAAGAAGTTGACCACCGACGACGAGCGTGAATCGTTTATCGAGAACTTCTGGGAGCGGCGCAACCCCAACCCGGGCAGCCCCGAAAACGAGTTTAAGGAAGAATACTACCGGCGCATCGCCTACGCCAACGAGCACTTTGCTTCGGGTATTCCCGGCTGGAAGACGGATCGGGGCCGCATCTACATTACGTGGGGTCCGGCTGACGAGATCGATTCGCATCCGAGCGGCGGCACTTACGAGCGTCCGCCCGAGGAAGGCGGCGGCGAGACATCGACATTTCCGTTCGAGGACTGGCGGTACCGCTATTTGCCGGGTATCGGAACCAACATCATGCTGGAGTTTGTGGACCCCTCGATGTCGGGCGAATATCACCTGACCATCGATCCCGGCGAGAAGGACGCGCTGCTTCACGTTCCTAATGCCGGCCTGACGCTGATGGAATCAATGGGCATGGGCTCGAAGGCCGACCGCTTTACGCGCACCGACGGCATGACCACCGGCCAGGCGTTGGGCGGCGAGCCGGAGAGCATGGAAGAGTTCACGCGCCTCGACATTTACTCGAAAATCTTCCGGCCCCCCGACGTGAAGTTCAAGGACCTCAAGGCCGTCGTTACTTCCAAGCTGAGCGCCCAGCTCGTGCCCTTTGAGGTGCGCACGGATTTCATCCGCGTCACGGAAGACAGCGTGCTGACGCCCATCACCATTCAACTCGCCAACCGCGACCTCGAATTTCAGAACAAGAATGGCGTGATGCACGCCGTGGTCGACATCTTCGCCCAGCTTTCGACCCTGACCGGACGGGTCGTCAATACCATCGAGGAAAACGCCGTCCTGGACGTGCCGGAGCACGAGTTCCAGACTTACGTAAACCACAAGACGGTTTACCAGAAAACCGTGCCGCTGCGTCCCGGCCGCTACAAGCTGAGCGTGGTGGTGAAAGACGACCTGAACGGGCACATGGGTTCCAACGACTTCGGCATCGTCGTGCCGCGGTTCGGCGACGACCAGCTTTCGCACAGTTCCCTGATCCTGGCCGACCTCATCCAGCAGATTCCCACCAACCAGGTGGGCACGGGCCCGTTCGTCATCGGCGGAACCAAAGTGCGACCGAGCGTTGACGGCACTTTCAATCGTGACCAGAACCTCGGCATCTACATGCAGGTCTACAACCTGGGGGTCGACCCGAAGACCCACAAGCCGTCAGGTGAAATCGAATACGACATTATGAAGGACGGTAAGTCGATCCTGACCAAGACCGAGCATACGGCGCAGATTCCCAACGCCTCGCAGCAGCTCACGCTGGAAAAGGTGATGCCGCTCAAGTCGCTGCAGCCGGGCCGCTACTCGGTTGAGATCAAGGTGACCGACAACATCAAGAAGCAGACGATGAACAGTCCGACAACGTCATTCCAAGTGGAGTAGCGACGACCGCCGGAGTCGCTTGCGGAACACGAAATGAGGGCTATGAATCGCTCCAGTTCGCAAGGCCGCTGGCTCGCTTCAGCTCTAGCCGGTTGCATTCTCGCCGGTCTCGGCGCGGTCCCTGGTCGGGCCGCTGACTACGGCCGGGTGACCGGCCTCGTGACCGACGCCCACGGCAGCCCGCTGGTGGGTGCAACCATCCTGCTGGCTGGCCCGTCGGTTCCGGGCTCGGCGGACGTGGTCGAACGGGTCGTGACCGACGCCAAAGGCAAGTTCAGCGTCGAACACCTCGTCCCGGGCTGGTACTCGATCAAGGCGACGGCGATGACTCGCATGCCGTCGGGGCTCGACCGCATCCACGTCGAAGCCGGACTGACCGCCAAGCAGGATTTCACCCTCAGCGACATTTTTGCTCCCGCGCACTTCCGCGTGCCGCAGGGAGTCCTCTCCACGTGGGGCGACGACTGGAAATGGGTTCTCCGCACCTCCGCCGACACGCGCCCCGTCCTGCGCTACAAGGAAACCGCTTCCAACACGGATCATAAGGACGGGCCACGTTCCAAGAGCGCCAAGAAGCCGGTTCCCGCGAGCGAGCGGATGGTCGGGATGATACCGGGTTCGCCGCGCCGCGATCCTCTGGCGTCGGATGCCGGATTAGGCAGCGTCATGGCCTATCTCCGTCCCATCTCCGACGACGCGGACCTGCTGGTCGCGGGGTCCATGGCGCCGGGCGGCATTGCAGGCTCTTCGGTGACCACCGCTTTCCGTCGCAACCTGATGAAGGGCGACCCCCAGGAACTCTCGCTGAGCGTCCATGAGCTGAACTTCTCGGAAGCCCTGCCGATGCCCGCCAGTGGCGGCAGTATCGCCAACCTTAGCCGTTCTCAGGGCGCGGTGATGACCTACACCAACACGCGCCGGCTCTCTGATTCGGTTGTGCTGGTGACCGGTTTCGAAGTCGATTATCTCAACTCGGTGCGCGACGCCGCGGCAGCGCGCCCGCACGCGGAAATCGAGTATCGGATTACCCCGTCCACCGTGTTCGCCGTTCGCTACGGCGGCGCGCGCATGGATGACACGAGCACGCTGCTCGAGCGAGTGGGCGATTTGAACGCCTTCCCGACCGTCACTCTGCGTGGGAATAGGCCCCAACTCGAAACGCTGAACCATACGGAAGCTGCCGTTGAGCGGCGTCTTTCGAAGACTTCGCGCGTGGAAGCGGCGGTCTACCACGACGGTTTCCAGAACACCGCAGTGTGGGGTACGGCGAATCCCCGGGTCGTGGCGCTGCTCGCAGGCAACGTTCTGCCCAACCCGGTTGCCGACGGGCTCACGGTGAATGCCGGGGGCTATGCGTCGTCAGGTTTCCGTGCCGCTTATACGCGGCAAGTGGGTAGCCACGTGGATGCCGCCGTGATGTACGCGGACGGCGACGCCCTGGGCGTCAACGCAGGCGTCCAGACACCCGCCAGTCTCGGCAATCTTCGTAGCGCGCTGCGTGCCCAACGCACCCAGTCGGTTGCCGCCAAGGTTCGTGCCCGAATGCCCGGCAGCAAGACTCGTGTGGTCGCTTCTTACCAATGGATGGCGCGAGGCCGCGTTACCAGTGTTGATCCGTACGGCGAAACGAGCCTGGGTGTGCAGCCTTACCTCGACGTCCAAGTTCGGCAGCCCCTCCCCTATCTTGCCTTTCTTCCCGCCCACATCGAAGCTGTAGCCGACTTCCGTAATCTGCTGGCGCAGGGCTACGTGCCGGTGTTTGTGGCCGGTGAGGATCCCTTGGTCCTGGCCGCTGCCTACCGGTGCTTCCGGGGCGGTTTCTCCGTGACGTTTTAGACCCTGATCGAGGAAACGGAATCTCAATTACCTTGTAACCAGCTTAAGCAACAGGGCCACACACAGGCCTTGGAGGTCGATTGACGCTTGAACTCGTGTATGCCAATCAGGAGACCATATTCCAAATTGCGTAGACTTTTAAAGCGTGCGATGCTCGTATATGTATCTTGTTTAGGAATATAGAGATATACCTTGAACTTAAATTGTAAACTTGGTATCTGATGTGCTCGACCCGGTTTACGCGTCCTTTGTCGCCCGGGATTCTCTGAGATGACGACCGCCCTTTCAGTCCGCTTTACGACGCTTCTTGTGGCGCTGGCGAGCCTCACTTTGCTGGTCGTTGGCGTCCTGAACTATCAGCAACAAGCGACCTTCCAGCTTCCCGGCGATGGGGTCTCCTGGCTCGACTCTGACCAGGGCGTCAAGGCTTGGATTGTCGCGAAGGACGGGTCGGGCTATCGGGCGGGCATCCGCGAAGGCGACATTCTGGAAGCGATTGACGGCCGACCGGTGCAGCATGCGGTTGACGCAACCAAGGCCGTCTTTGCCACCGGATTGTGGTCCAAGGCCGCTTACGATCTCAACCGGCAGGGGGAGTCGTTTGAGACGACTGTCCTCATCACGCCGCAAGGTGAGTCCAAGCCGGTGCGCGGGTACCTGGAACTCGTGGGCCTGCTGTACCTGGCCATTGGCGCGTTTATGCTGATTCGCCGCTGGAGCGCGCCCCGCTCGCTGCACTTTTACATCTTTTGTCTCGCGAGCTTCGTGCTCTACACCTTCCACTACACAGGAAAGCTGAACGCTTTTGACTGGACTGTCTACTGGCTCAACGTCGTCGCCTGGATTGCGCAACCCGCTCTCTTTCTGCACTTCTGCCTGAGCTATCCGGAGCGGCCAAAGTGGCTGGGCGAACGCCGCGCGCTGGTCCCGGCGCTGTATCTGGCCGGCGCCACGCTGCTCGCTTTGCACGTGGCCGTCTCGACCGGCGTCCTGACTTTGGCCTTCCCGGGGATCGCCTCGCGTTGGCTACTCGATCGCGTCGAACTTGCCTACCTCGTGGCTTGTTTTGTGGCAGGAGCGGTGGTGCTCGAACGCTCCTACCGCCAGGCGGTGACACCGCTGCTCAAGCAGCAGCTCAAGTGGCTGACGCGCGGGACGCTGGTCGCGATCGTGCCTTTTGGGATTCTCTACGCTGTCCCCTACGCGCTGGGCTTCGTTCCTACGGCGTGGATGAACTTCGCAGTGCTGACGCTCATCTTCCTGCCCTTGACGTTCGGCTACGCGATCCTCCACTACCGTTTGATGGACGTCGACATCATCTTCCGGCGCGGCATTGCTTATACGCTCGCCACCGCGGCCATCGTCGGACTCTACTTCGCCGTGATCGCGCTCTTCGCCGACGTCTTCCGGAACCACATCGGAATCACCAGCCACACGGGCTGGATCGTGGCGATCATCGTGACGGCGGTGCTTTTCCAGCCGGTGGTGAATTGGATCCAGGAGCGGCTGGAACGCGTTTTCAATCCTCATCACTACGATTACCGCCGTACGTTGCTCGACTTCGCCCGCGAGCTTACTTCCGAAGTCAACGTCGACCGCCTGCTCGACGAAGTCACGCAGCGCGTGGCGGAGACCCTGGGAGTCGAGCGCGTGGCGATCTTCCGCGCCGCCGCCGGCTCTAGCGAGTCCGGCAAGGGAGCCGGATTTCGGCTCGTCAAGTCCCTGGGACTCGCGGCGCGGGGCAAGCTCGATTTGAGCTTCCTCGATCCGGCGCGCGCCGAGCTCAGCAAAGGATACCTGTTCTTCGACAGCGTGCGGCGTCCGCTCAACGCGTCGCCGGCGGCGCGCTCGACCATCGCCCAGCTCGACCTCCACTACTATCTGCCGTTCAAGGTGAAGGATCGGACGCTCGGCTACCTGGGACTGGGAAAGACCCGCGGCGGTGATTTCCTCTCGAGTGAGGACGTTGACCTGCTACACACCATCTGCGGCTCGGTCGCCATCGCGCTCGAAAACGCCCAGCTCTATCAATCGCTCGAGCACAAGGCGCTCCAGTACGAGGCCCTCAAGGACTTCAACGAGAACATCATCGAGTCGATCAACGCCGGAGTCCTGGCGTCGAATCTCGAGGATCGCGTGGAAGCCTGGAATTCCGCGCTCGAAAAGCTCTACGACCTGCCGCGTGAGGAAGCGGTAGGGAAAAAGCTGGAAGAGATCTTTCCGCCGGAGCTGATGGCCGAGCTGCCTCGTGTCTCCGAGCAGGTCCCGAGCTTGTCGCTCTATAAGTTTCGCCTCGAGACCCGGGCGGGCCGGCGTCTCATCGCCAATGTGTCCACCGCGCCCCTGCTCGGCAAAGACGGCGAGGTCCTCGGACGCCTGCTGATCTTCAACGACCTCACCGAGCGGGTGAATCTCGAAGACCAGCTCGTGCAGGCGGAGAAGCTTTCTTCGATCGGCCTCCTGGCGGCCGGCGTGGCCCACGAAGTGAACACGCCGCTCGCCGTCGTCACTTCCCAGGCCCAGATGCTGACGCGACAGTGGCCGCCTGACGAGTCGCATAAAGCCGCGCTCGACCGCATCGTCAAAGCGGCGTTCCGTGCGTCGGAAATTGTCAACAGCCTGCTCAAGTTCTCACGCGTCAGCGGCAGCGAGTACGCCGACATGGATCTGAACAAAGTGATTCGCGAGACACTGTCGCTGGTCGATCCCATGCTGCGCGCTTCCCGCATCTCACTCAATATGCAATTGACTCCCACCCTGCCCGCCGTCTACGGCAATTACGGCAAGCTCCAGCAGGTCTTCATGAACTTGGTCATGAACGCTCGCGACGCCATGCCGCGTGGCGGCGAGCTTACCGTCTCGACCGAATGCGAAGACTCGACGGTGCGCGTCGAAGTGACGGACAATGGCGTGGGCATTTCCCCCGAGCACTTGAACAAGATCTTCGATCCCTTCTTCACCACCAAGTCAACCAGCCGCGGCACGGGCCTGGGACTGGCGGTGACCTACGGGCTGATCCGCGAACACTCCGGCACCATCGGGGTTGAGAGTACGGTTGGGCGGGGAACGACCTTCCGCCTGGAGTTCCCCATGGCGAGGAGAGCGGTCAATGTCGGCTAAGGGCTCCATTCTCATTGTCGACGACGAGCAGGAAGTCCGCGAGAGCCTTGAGCAGTTGCTGAAGCTCGAAGGCTACCAGCCCGCTACCGCGTCGACGGGTGACGAAGGATTGAAGAAGGCCGAGGAGAACCTCTTCGACCTCGTTCTGCTCGACGTCAACCTGCCGGATCAGAGCGGCCTCGATGTCCTGAAGTCCCTCAAGCACGAGAGCCCCGATACGGGCGTCATCATGATCACCGCCTATGACTCCGGCCAGACGGCGTTCCAGGCGTCCAAGGAGGGCGCCGACAGCTACATCACCAAGCCCTGGGACAACGATCGCGTCCTGCTCGAAATCCGCAACGCACTCGACAAGTCGCGCCTGCAGCTTGAGAACGTGCAGTTGCGCCGCGCCTTGAAGCGGTACGCTCTCCCCAACATCATCGGCAAGAGCGAGCGCATGCAGAAGGTGATGGACCTCATCACCCAGGTGGCGCCGACGCGCGCCACGGTGCTGATCCTGGGCGAAAGCGGCACGGGCAAGGAACTGGTCGCCAAGACCATCCACTCCACTAGTCCGCGCGCCGACCGTCCCTTCGTGCCCGTCAACACCGGCTCAATGCCCGTGGATCTGCTGGAGAGCACGCTCTTCGGACACGTCAAAGGCGCCTTTACCTCGGCGATCGCCACTAAGCGCGGGTTGTTCGAGGTGGCGGACCAGGGAACCATCTTCTTCGACGAGATCGGGACCATCGGCGTCGAGACCCAGGCTAAGCTCCTGCGCGTGATTCAGGAGCGCGAGTTCATGCGCCTGGGCGGAACCGAAACCATCAAAGTTGACGTCCGCATTCTTGCGGCCACCAACGCTGACCTGCGCAAGCTGGTCCAGGAAAACAAATTTCGCGAGGATCTTTATTACCGGCTGAACGTTATCAATATCCCGCTGCCGTCGCTGCGCGAGCGCAAAGAGGATATTCCAGCCCTGGTCGAGCATTTCCTCAAGAAGTATTCCGCCGAGAACGGCCGCGAGGGGCTGCATTTCTCGCCCGAGGCCATGAAGATGCTCATGGACTACGACTGGCCCGGCAACGTGCGCGAGCTGGAAAACGCCGTGGAGCGCGCTGTGGTGCTGTCCTCAGCTCCCGGGCTCGGACCCGACCTGCTCCCCGAGCAGTTCTTTGAAAACCACTCGGCGGCGTCGCACGGCTTTTCCGTCGAAAACACCGACGGACGCTCGCTCTTCGAGATCATGGAAACCTGCGAGCGCCAGATCATTCTCGACATGCTCGAGCGCAGCGGCTGGAGCCAGACGGAAGCCGCCGAGCACTTCAAGATTCCACTTTCCACCCTCAATCAGAAAATCAAGCGTCTGCAAATCGACATCAAGCGCCGGCGTGAAGGATAGTTCGACGTAAGGTGCGGGCCGCATCCCCCCCAGGGCTGGAAAGCGGATGGCGAGTCTTCAGATAGGCTCGGGAGTCCTGGCGTCGCTTCAGCGCCCTGCGAATCCCTGGATGGCGTGGAAGTGCTGTGAGGCGAAGAAGAGCGCCAAAATCAAGCTGAGATTGTAGCTCAGGTGCAGGATAACGCTTGGGGCGAGAGACCCTGTGAGGCCGCGCGCCAGCGACAACGTCAGCGCCACGACCCCGATCAGCAGTACGTGGTTCCACGCACCCCAGTATTCCGGGACGTGCAACCCGGCGAAGAGCACCGCCGTCACGGCAATTGCAAACCGCAGGCCACGGAGGCGTTCGAAGAAAGCGAACAGCACGCCGCGAAAAATCACCTCTTCGATCACCGGCGCTACAAAAATCGCAAAGATCGAGACCGCGTAGGCGGCGCGCGGCGAGCTGAACAATTCCTCGAGTGGGAAGTTCTCACGGTCAGGCAGAAGAGTGGGCGCATGAGCAATGACCACGCCGAGCACGATGCCGCCGAGCACGAATCCCAACACCTGGTTCGAAGTCAACCCGCGCCAGCTGAGCCCGCGCCAGAAGGGGAGTCCGTAGTGCAAGGTCACCAGGACATAAATGTAGCCGAGCAAGAGAGTGTAGAGAAGCGACTGGTTGGCAATAAGGAAGAAGGGGTTGAACTCAAGGTCCTGAGCGAGCGTGCGCCATCCCATGAGCGGCTTGAGCGCCGCATAACCCGCGTAGGAGACGAAGCTCGAAATCAGGAGTGCCGCTACGCTGAAGATGAGGAAGAACCCGAGGTCCCGCGGCTTCCACGGCTCAGGCGCAGGCGGCTGAAGAAACATTTCGGACGCGGGTGGCGGCGGCGCCTCCGTCACTGCCTCCGGCTTGTTTTGCTCGCTGCTGGACTCGTCACTCGCCACTGGTCACTCGTCACTGCCCTTTAAGTGCTGCCCCGAGCAGCGGAATCATCAACTCGTGGTGTCCGGTCAGCGCGTACCCATGACTCGCGTTGCTCTTTCCCTTTCCCGCGGCCGTCGGCCGCAGGAGAACATTCTGGGTGGGGCGGTAATGCTGGATGAAGTCCAGGTTCACGGTGGTGATGCCACGCGGCGCGCGACCCAGGTTGGCGGCGAGGCTGATGCATTTCAAAAATACCTCGGGCAGCACCACCGCCGAGCCCGCGTTCAGGTAGACCCCGCTGCCGTTGAGTCCGCGTACCAGCGCCGCGAGCAGCAGGAAGTCGCGGTGCGTGGCCGCGCCCATGGCGCGCGCGTCGATTGCGGGATGATTGTGGATGATGTCGGTGCCAATGGCCTCGTGTACAGTCACCGGCACGCGCGCGCGGTAAGCCGCAGCGAGCAGGCTGTAGCGCCGGAATCGCGCCCCGCGATGACGCGCCAAAAAGCCGCCGACCGCTTCGCCAATTCCCAATTCCCGCTCGTCGCCACGCCTAATCGCTTCGTTGATGTAGCGCCCCGTCTCTTCGGCCATGCCGAAGCGGCCTTTCGCGAGCACCGCGGGGACGTCCTCGGAAGTCGAACCGGCGAGCGCAATCTCGAAGTCATGAATCAGCGCGGCGCCGTTCATCGCGACAGCAGTGAGATAGCCTCGCCGCAGGAGATCGATCAGCACCGGTCCGAGTCCGCACTTGATAACGTGTCCGCCGAGTCCCCAGATGATGGGCTTCTGGCGGGCGCGAGCGCGTTCGAGCGCCTGGACCACGGCGCGGAAGTCGTTGCCGGCCAGAATCCGCGGCAGCGAGTCGATCCACTGCTTGACGCTGGCACGCGAGCGCGGCACATGCGCCAAGTCGTCGACCGAGACCTTGCCCGGCCGCGATTCGAGCGGGTAGGTCCTGACGCCGTCAAGTTTGAGGGGACGAGTCCGGTAGATGCTCATGAGCGAAGCCGCGCTTCCGCCAGGAATGTAAACACTGTAATCAGGGATGCTTGAGCTCGTGACCTTGTTAAGGTTGCAAATTGTGACCTTAAAGGCGCCTACGCTATCTTCGAGTCGACACCAGGTTACCCGTGGCGAGCCTGTCCGTTGCCCAGAACCGCGGCCAGCGCCTGTCCAGTGAACGACTTCTTCACGCGCGCCACTTCTTCCGGCGTGCCCTGAGCGACGATGCGGCCACCCGCATCGCCACCTTCGGGGCCGAGATCGATGATCCAGTCCGCCTGTTTCACCACGTCGAGGTTATGCTCGATGATGATGATGGTGTTGCCCAGGTCTGTCAAGCGACTGAGGACCAGGAGCAACTGCTTGACGTCGTCGAAGTGCAAGCCGGTGGTGGGCTCGTCGAGGATGTACAGCGTGCGGCCGGTCTGGCGGCGCGAGAGCTCGCGCGCCAGCTTGATGCGCTGCGCCTCGCCACCCGAAAGCGTGGTGGCCGATTGACCGAGGTGGATGTACCCGAGACCCACGTCCACCAGAGTCTGAAGCTTTTGCTTGATGGCGGGGATATTCTCGAGCAGCGGCAGCGCGTCGGCGACCGTCATCTCGAGCAGGTCGGCGACCGACGCGCCTTTGTACTTCACGGCCAGGGTCTCCGCGTTATAGCGGCGCCCACGGCAAACCTCGCAGGTCACGAAGACGTCGGGCAGGAAGTTCATCTCGATGCGCCGCAGTCCTTCGCCTTGGCAGGCTTCGCAGCGTCCACCCTTCACGTTGAAACTGAATCGGCCAGGACGATAGCCTCGCTCGCGCGACTCCGGCAGCATGGCGTAGAGATCGCGGATGGGCGTGAAGACGCCCGTGTAGGTGGCGGGATTGGAGCGCGGCGTGCGCCCGATGGGCGCCTGGTCGATGACCACCACCTTGTCGATCGCCTCGAGGCCCGAGATGGCGCGGTGCGCGCCGGGCTCGTCGATGGCGCGGTAGAGCTTCTGGGCCAGGGCGCGATAGAGGATGTCGTTGACCAAGGTTGATTTCCCCGAGCCCGAGACGCCGGTGACGACGGTCAGCAGGCCCAGCGGGAAGCGCACGTCGATGGACTTCAGGTTATGGGCCCGCGCTCCTTCCACGGTGAGGAACTTGCCGTTGGGTGAGCGGCGCGCCTGTGGCACGGGGATGGCGAGGCGCCCGGAAAGATACTGCCCGGTCAGCGAGCGCTCGCTCGCGGCGATGGAATCCGGCGAGCCTACGGCGACGAGGTAGCCGCCGTGGCGGCCGGCGCCCGGACCGAGGTCCACTACGAAGTTGGCGCGCCGGATGGTCTCCTCGTCGTGCTCGACCACGAGCACCGTATTACCGAGGTCACGCAACCGCTCGAGCGTCCCAAGCAGGCGCTGGTTGTCGCGCGGATGGAGTCCGATGGAAGGCTCGTCGAGCACGTAGAGGACGCCGCGCAGCTTCGAGCCGATCTGCGTGGCGAGGCGGATCCGCTGGCTCTCCCCGCTCGAAAGCGTCGCCGCGGAGCGGTCGAGGCTGAGATACGCGAGTCCGACAGCTCGCAGAAATTCCAGCCGCTCGCCGATTTCGCTCAGGATGCGCCGCGCCAGGATTTCCTCGCGCGGATTGAGCTTCAGCCCCGCGAGCGCCGCCTGCTCCTCGACGATGGGTTGCGCGGTTAAGTCGGCGATGGAGAGTCCCGCCACGGTCACCGCCAGGCTCTCGGGGCGCAGCCGCTTGCCCAGGCACTTCGAACAGGGCGCGGCCGACATGTACTGCTCGAACCACTCGCGATAGGTTTCCGATGTCGACTCGCCGTACCAGCGATCGAGCAGCGGAATCACGCCGGGAAAGGCCGACGCGGCGCGCGAGCTTTCCGGGTTCTTGCCCCACAGAATGAGGTTCTGGAGCTTGCGTGGAAGCTCGTTGAACCGTGTCTTCAGGTCGAACCCGTAACGCTCGGCGGCGCGGGTCAGGCTGCGGCGCAGGAAACCCGAGCCCGCACCCGGCCCGAGCCCGCCTTCGAGGATGGGGCGCGTCCAGTCAACGATCACCTTGGCGGGGTCAAAGGCATAACGGTTCCCCAGGCCGCGGCACGCTTCGCACGCGCCGTAGACGCTGTTGAACGAGAACGAGCGCGGTTCGAGCGCGGGAATGTTGAAGCCGCACGCGACGCACGCCCACTCCTGCGAATACAAGTGTTCCTCGCCGCCCACTACCGCCACCTGCACGATGCCGTTCGCGAGCTTCATCGCCGTCTCAATCGACGCCGTCAGGCGGCTTTGGATTCCCGGCTTCACCAGCAGCCGGTCGACGACCACCTCGATGGTGTGATTGCGGCGGCGGTCGAGCCGGATGTCCTCCTCGAGTTGGCGCAGTTGCCCATCGACACGGGCGCGCACGAAGCCTTGCGCCGCCAGACTCTCGAACAGCTTGCGGAATTCACCCTTGCGGCCGCGCACCACGGGCGCCAGGATCATGACGCGGTCGCCGCCCTTGGCCTCGCGGGCGCTCTCGCCCTCTCCTGATTCCCGGCCCCCGGCTCCCGACTCCTCCTGGGCGCGCGCCATGATCGAGGCGACGATTTGCTCCGTGGTCTGGCGTGAGATGATCCGGCCGCACCGGTGGCAGTGCGGCATGCCGATCGAGGAGTAGAGCAACCGCAGGTAATCGTAGATCTCCGTGATGGTGCCGACCGTGGAACGCGGGCTGCGGCTGGTGGTCTTTTGCTCGATGGAAATGGCGGGGCTCAGCCCTTCAATCGAGTCGACGTCCGGCCGCTCCATCTGGTCGAGGAACTGGCGGGCGTAGGCGGAAAGCGTCTGCACGTAACGGCGCTGCCCCTCGGCGTAAATAATGTCAAAGGCGAGGCTCGACTTCCCCGAGCCCGAGAGCCCGGTGACCACACTCAGGGTGTTGCGCGGGATCTCGACGGAAATGTTTTTCAGGTTGTGCTGGCGCGCGCCGCGCACCGTAATCCGGTCAATCACGTCCCTTGTCCCGATAGCCGCGAATTTCGACACGAAGGTAATCTTTCATGCTAGACGAGGGCAGGAGGCACGTCAAGCCGGGCCGCGTCAGACAGATTTTGTCGAATTGGGTGGCGTCCGATGTTGGACACTCCTCTTTATGACTTGGAATCCAAGCCAGTTATCTTTATAGTACAATACGCCTAAGTCGAACTTCCGCGCGACAGGGCGTTTGGATTACCTGAAAGTGGCGACGAGGGAAGACCCGTGGCGGTACTGAGCCAGGCACAGGCGCTAATTCGCAAGACGGAGCAGACGCGCCACTCTACGAGCGTCTGGGTGACGGCGCGCGAGGCATTCTGGATCGCGCTCGAGGCGTTGCGCGCCCATAAGCTGCGCTCCTTCCTCACCCTCCTCGGAGTGGTGATTGCCACCACGACTCTCATCGTGGTGATGTCGATTGTGAACGGCATGAACGCCTACATCGCCGACCATATCGCCAACCTCGGGACCAACACGTTCATCCTCCACCAGTTCAAATGGGCGACCAGCTACGACGTCTTCCTCAAGGCGCTGAGGCGCAACAAGCCCATCCGCATGGACGACTTCGAGTTCTTGAAGGACAACCTGACCGGCTACCAGAATATCGGTGCGTCAAGCCAACTCATGCCCAGCCCCGAGGCGCGCTACAAGGGCCAGGTGATTGACGAAGCAGACCTCAGCGGCGTCACTCCCAGCATGATCGACATCGGTAAGGATAAGGTGGCTTACGGCCGTTATTTCAACGACACCGATTACCGCCACAATTCGGCCGTATGCTTCGTCGGCCAGGACATCGTTGACAAGCTCTTCTCCGGCACCGACCCGCTGGGCAAGGAGATCCTGGTGCACGGCACGCCGTTCCGGGTGATTGGTGTCGCCGAGAAAATCGGTTCCACGTTCGGTCAAAGCCAGGACAACTTCGTTGAGATACCGCTCACGGCCTTCCGCAACGCTTTTGTGGCGCGCCCCCAGCTTGCTGTGGCCGTGCGCGCTCCGGACTCGAAGCACATGATGGAGCTCGAGGACGAAGTCCGCTCTCTGATGCGCGCCCGTCACCACCTTGCCTACCACGAGGACGACGACTTCGGCATCAACGCCTCGGATACCCTGATGACCGTCTGGCAGCAGCTCACGGGGACGATCTTCGCGGTCACCATCGGTATCGTGGCGGTGTTCATGGTGGTGGGCGGCATCGTCATCATGAACATCATGCTGGCCTCGGTGACCGAGCGCACCCATGAGATCGGCATCCGCCGGTCGCTGGGCGCCAAGCGCGGCGACATCATGTGGCAGTTCGTTATCGAGTCAGGCGTGATGGCCTGCGTGGGAGGCGTCCTCGGGGTGGTCCTCGCCACCTTGATCAGCCGGTTGGTCGCAATCGTCTTCACGGCGTCGGTTCCTTTGAGCGCGGTGATCGTCGGCGTGACGTTGTCGACTGCCGTGGGGCTTTTCTTTGGCATCTATCCCGCTAGCCAGGCTGCCAAGCTCGACCCCATTGAAGCGCTGCGCACGGAGAATTGAGCATGGTCAGCTATCGGCAACACGTCAGCGAGAACCTGCTGCTCGCGCTAGATACGCTGCGCAGTCACAAGTTCCGCTCCTTCCTCACCGTGCTGGGCGTGCTTATCGGCACCATGACGGTGATCCTCGTCGCGTCGGTCATCAGCGGACTCGATCAGCGGTTGGTGGACGCGGCGTCGCAATTCGGCACCCGCACGCTCTGGGTGTACAAACTCCAGCTCGGCACGCCGCATCGCCTGACCAAAGAGGAGCGTCTGCGCAAGCCTCTGACGTTCGAGGACGCGGTGGCCATTCGCAACGAGTGTCCGGCGGCCGAGCAGGTTTCCGTCATCCTTTTCCGCGGGTTAGGGGAGTTCGGGATGCTCCCGCCCTCGGCGGCCAAGTACAAGGGCCAGCAGATGCTCAACGGCCAGTTCTCCGGCGTTACTCCGGAACACCTTCAGGTTATCAACAGCTCGCTTGCCGACGGCCGCTTCTTCACCGACGTCGACGAAGTGCATCATCGCGACGTCACCGTGATTGGCGCCGACGTGGTCGAGATGCTGTTCGGCCTCGAAGATCCCGTCGGCAAGACGATTTCCGTGGATGGGCACACCTTCGAGGTGATAGGGACGCTCGAGAAATTCAAATCGTTTCTGGGCGACAATCCCGACAACCGCACGATCTTCATTCCCTACACGACCTACAAGAAGATCTATCCCGACGCCAAGGACAATTTCATCTCTGTCATGGCGTATCCGGGAATGCTTGACCAGGCTGTCGACCAGGTCACGGGCCTGCTGCGGCGGCGGCGGCACGTGAGCCCGTCGCAAGCGGACAACTTCGGCATCGCGACCGCCGAATCCGTTATTACCCAGTTTCGCGACATCGTCAGCACCATCGCGCTGGTGATGGTCGTGATCTCGTCCATCGGACTCCTGGTAGGGGGTATTGGCGTGATGAACATCATGCTGGTCTCCGTCACCGAGCGGACGCGCGAAATCGGCGTGCGCAAGGCAGTGGGAGCGCGGCGCAGCGACATCACCTGGCAGTTCCTCTTCGAGGCGATGACCTTGACGGGCGGCGGCGGGGTGATGGGCATCGCGCTCGGGTGGCTGTTCAGCTTCCTCATCAAAACGCTGGTCCCAAGCCTGCCCTCGACCGTACCCATGTGGTCGATCGCCACGGGATTCATCGTGGCGGTCAGTGTCGGGCTTTTCTTCGGGATGTGGCCGGCGCTGAAGGCGGCACGACTCGATCCGATTACGGCGCTGCGCTACGAGTAGGTTCGGCGGGGGGCGCGGGGCGTGGCTAGCGCGCCCTCGGCTTAATCGGCTGGGAAGCCGTGGTGTCGGTAAACAGCGCCTTCAGGCTCTCGCCATAGGGTTCACGGGCGATGCCGCGCTCGGTGATGATGGCGGTCACGTAGCGGTGCGGCGTGACGTCGAAGGCAGGATGGCGCGCCTCGACGCCGGCGGGCGCAATGGCCACGCTTCCAACGCGGGTGACTTCGTCGGCGGAGCGCTCTTCGATGGGAATCTGGTCGCCCGACGCGAGGCTCAGGTCGATAGTCGAAAGCGGCGCCGCCACGTAGAAGGGCACGTCGTTCTCACGCGCCAGGACGGCCACGGTGTAGGTACCGATCTTGTTCGCGACGTCGCCATTCGCCGCGATGCGGTCCGCGCCCACGATGGCGGCGTGGATTTTGCCCTGATGCATGAAGTGCCCGGCCATGTTGTCGGTGATGAGCGTAACCGGGATGCCGTCTTTCGCGAGCTCCCAGGCCGTGAGCCTTGCGCCCTGCAAGAACGGCCGGGTCTCGTCAGCGAATACATGGATCCGCTTGCCGGCCGCGACCGCTGCGCGGACTACGCCTAGCGCCGTTCCGTAGCCGCCCGTCGCCAGCGCTCCGGCGTTGCAGTGGGTGAGCACGGTCGTCGAATCGCCAAGCAACACCGCGCCGTGCCGGCCCATCGCTTCGTTCACCGCGATGTCCTCCGCCAGCACGCGCTGGGCTTCTTCGATCAGCCGCGTTCGCGTCTGCCGGATTCTTTCCGCGTCCGTCCCCTGCCCGGCGAGCGCCTGCTTCGAAAGCAATTGCTCGAAGAGGTCGCGCATTCGCTTCACGGCCCAGAACAGGTTGACGGCGGTGGGACGAGTCTTGGAGATTGTTTCGGCGATGGTCTCGAATTCGGCGCGCAGCTCGGTGACGCTTGCGGCCGAGGAATTCTTCACGCCGAGCGCGATCCCCATGGCGGCCGCTACTCCAATGGCCGGCGCGCCGCGAATGACCATGGAGCGGATCGCTTCTGCCACTTCCCGGTAATCGCGGCAGGTGCGATATACCTCTTCGCCCGGCAGACGCGTCTGGTCGATCATCCGCACGCCGTCGCCGGTCCACTCGATGGTCTTGAACATACTTTCCCTTCGCGCCACGCGCCACGCGGTCGCGGCGCTCGCGCTCCGGCATGATTATAGCAGGCGGAAGCCGCCGGACAGCCGCGGCGCGGGATGCGATATAATCCCCCAGCGATGGGCATCCTCGAAAAGCTTCGCGCTCGCGCCCGCGAGAATCCCCAACACATCGTTCTCTTCGAGGGCGAGGACGATCGCACGCTGGCCGCCGCCGAGACCATCGGGCACGACCGGCTGGCGCGCCTCACGCTGCTCGGCAACACCGAGAAGATCCAGACTCGCCTGCGGACGCTGGGGATCGGGCTTGAGGGTGCGGTTCTTGTCGAGCCAGCCTCGAGTGGAGTGCTGAAGTCCTACGCGCGACGGCTCTACGAGCGGCGCCGCGCGAGCGGCATGACCGAGTCCGAAGCGCTCGAGACGGCGAAGCAACCACACTTCTTTGCCGGACTTATGGTCGCCTCGGGCGACGCGGACGGCTCCGTGGGTGGTGCGCTCGCGACCACTGCGGATACGGTGCGCGCCGCGCTCTGGACGATCGGCATGGCGCCCGGCCTCTCGCTGGTCTCGAGCTTCTTCCTGATGATTTCGCCGCAGGAAAGCTTGGGTGCCGACGGCGCTTGCCTGTTTGCCGATTGCGCCGTGGTTCCCGACCCGACGCCCCCTCAGCTCGCGCAAATCGCCGTCGCGACGGCCGAGAGCGCACGCGGGCTGCTCGAGGTCGAGCCGCGCGTCGCCCTGCTTTCCTTCTCGACCAAGGGAAGCGCCGAACATCCGCGGGTCGCCGCGGTCCAGGAGGCGACGCGGACGCTGCGCGCGCGCGCGCCCCATCTGATTGCCGACGGCGAACTCCAGCTCGACGCCGCGATGGTTCCGGAAATCGCGGCACGCAAGGCGCCTGGTTCGCCGGTCGCGGGCCGCGCCCACGTGTTCATCTTTCCCGACCTCAATGCGGGCAATATTGGTTACAAGCTGGCCGAGCGCTTCGGCGGCTGCACGGCCGTCGGCCCGATTCTGCAAGGCCTGGCGAAACCTGCCAACGATCTCTCCCGCGGCTGCAAGGCAGAGGACATTGTGAACGTCACGGTGATCACCGCGGTCCAGGCGCTCGGCCTCAAAACTAAGTCAGAGGCTAGCGCGTAAAGCTGAGCCGGCGGACCGAACTCTCAATCGCAAGAGGTCTACCGTAGCTTGGGCGAAGAAGGATTGCCTGATTTCGGACGGGCACTGTTCCTACGCGAGGGAGGTAAGAGGCGGCGAAGGCCCTTGGCGCCGATGTCCCGGCGGTAATGCATCCCCTCAAACTGGATCTTGCTGACGGCGGCATAGCAGCGCTGGATGGCAGCGCGCAGGTCCTCGGCCACTGCGGTGACGCCCAGGACGCGGCCGCCTGCGGTGATCAGTCGATGGTCGGTGAACTTGGTGCCCGCATGGAAGATTTTGACCCCGCCTGTGGCTTCCGCCGCCTCATAACCGGTGATGGTCTTTCCGGTCTCATAGTGCCCGGGATATCCTGACGATGTCAGCACCACGCACACGGCGGGGTTCGGACTCCAGTGCGCCTCCATCGCCGAGAGTTGGCCCTCGCGCAGTGCGAGGAAGATCTCAACCAGATCGGAACGCAGGCGCATCATCAAAGGTTGCGCTTCGGGGTCGCCCAGCCGGACGTTGTACTCGAGCACCTTGGGCCCTTGCGGCGTCAGCATCAGGCCGCAGTAGAGGAATCCGCGATAAAGGGATCCCTCGGCGGCCATTCCCGCCAGCGTGGGAGTCACAATGCGCTCGAGAATCTGGTCGCGCAGACCGGGCGCGAGGATGGCATCGTCGCTGTAAGCGCCCATGCCGCCGGTGTTTGGCCCCTGGTCGTTATCAAAGATCGCCTTGTGGTCCTGGGTCGGCGGAAGTGCGAGCACGCCGCGCCCGTCGGTCAGCACGATGAACGATACTTCTTCGCCTGCCAGGCATTCTTCGATCACTACGCGCTCGCCCGCCGCGCCCAGGGTCTTCTGGCGCATGAACTCGTCGAGCACGCGTGCGGCGTCCTCGTAAGTCCGCGCGATCACCACACCCTTGCCCGCCGCGAGTCCGTCGGCCTTAATGACCAAGGGCAGGCTGAAAGCGGCCAGCGATTTCACCGCGTCGTCGAGGGTTTCGGCCACCGCAAACTTGGCGGTCGGGATACCGTGGCGCTGCATGAACTGCTTGGCGAAGATCTTGCTGCCTTCGAGGCGCGCCGCCGCCCGCGTGGGTCCGACCAGAGTGAGTCCTTCGCGCGCGAACTCGTCGGCGACGCCGACTACTAATGGCGCTTCCGGTCCGACTACGGTGAGGTCCGCCGGCAATCGCTTGGCGAGCGCGAGGATTTCCTCGGGATGCGAAACGTCGAGCGGCAAACACTCCGCCTCTTGCGCGATTCCCGCGTTGCCGGGAGCGCAGAAGAACGCCTCGACGTGAGGACTTTCGTGGAGCTTCCAGGCCAGGGCGTGTTCGCGCCCGCCCGAGCCCACCACCAATACTTTCATCGCGGCGGGTACACTATCGGCAGTCCTGGCGGTTTGTCAATCGCTTAATGTGGCTTATACCTTTCCCGTTGCCCCTTCGATTTTCGCGCTCGCGTCTGACTCTGTTAGAATTATCGCTAGGCAATAGAACAGGATCGCCAATGTCTTCCGGTTTTACGGAAAAATACGAGGTAGTTGTCGTCGGCGCGGGACACGCGGGCTGCGAGGCGGCGATGGGTGCGGCGCGCATGGGACTGCGCACCGCGCTCTACACCATGAACCTCGACCTCATCGCGCAGATGTCCTGCAATCCTGCCGTGGGCGGCGTCGCCAAGGGTCACTTGGTGCGCGAAGTGGACGCGCTGGGCGGCGTGATGGGCGAGGTGATTGACGCGGTCGGCATCCAGTTCCGTCTGCTGAACACCAGCCGCGGACCGGCCGTCTGGTCGCCACGCGCCCAGGCTGACAAGAAGCAGTACCGGGTGAAGATGCGCCAGGTGCTCGAGTCCGAGCCCAACCTGCGCATCAAGCAGGCGGAGGTCGTGGACTTGCTGCTCAGCAGCGGGAGCGATTCACCGCAGAGCGCGCAGAGACCGCAAAGCATCCGAGATTCTTCGTCGCTTGACGCTGCTCAGAATGACACAGCCCTGCCTCGCCTCCGCGTCCTCGGCGTCCGCCTCCGCGACGGACGCACCGTGGAAGCGGGCGCGGTCATCGTCACCACGGGGACCTTCCTCAATGGCCTGATTCACTGCGGCGAGCAGACCTATCCCGCCGGGCGGTCGGGCGAGCCGCCTGCCGTGATGCTGGGCGAAACGCTGCGCCGCCTGGGGTTCGAGGTCGGGCGGCTCAAGACCGGCACGCCGCCGCGGCTCGACGCGCGCACCATTGACTTCTCGAAGTTCCAGGTGCAGGCGGGCGACCCTGTCCCGACGCCATTCAGCTTCCGCACGCGCGCCATCACCCAGCCGCAGACAGTCTGCTGGATCGGCTACACCAACGCGGAGACGCATCGCATCTTGCGTGAGAACCTCAACCGCTCACCGCTTTACTCCGGCCAGATTCAAAGCCGCGGCCCGCGCTACTGCCCTTCCATCGAAGACAAGATCGTCAAGTTCGCGGACAAATCGCAGCACCAGATTTTTCTCGAGCCCGAGGGACTCGACACTAACGAAATTTACGTCAACGGCATGTCGACCTCGATGCCCATCGACGTGCAGATGGCCATGGTGAAGTCGATTCCCGGACTCGAAAATGCCGACATGATTCGCCCCGGCTACGCCATTGAGTACGATATGGTGCAGCCGACGGAACTGAATCCCTGGCTCGAGACCAAGCGCATCCGCAACCTGTTCCTGGCGGGTCAAATCAACGGCACCACCGGCTACGAAGAAGCGGCGTGCCAGGGCATCATAGCGGGGATTAACGCCGGGCTACGGGTCCAAGGCAAGGATCCCGTGATCATCGAGCGGACGCGCGGCTACACCGGCATCCTCATTGACGACCTGGTGAGCAAGGGATGCGACGAGCCCTATCGCATGTTCACCTCGCGCGCCGAGTTCCGCTTACACTTGCGTATCGACAACGCCGACGAGCGCCTGACGCCGCTCGGCTACGAAGTGGGCACCATCAAGCGGACCGACTACGAATTGTTCCTCGCAAAACAGCAGAGGGTTTCGGCGGTGGCGAAGTTTCTCGCGGAGACGCGCCTCGATCCTGCGTTACCTGCCGGCCGCGAAATTTACTCGAAGCTCGGACTGATCGACGGCGTCCGCTTTACGGGCCAGAATACGCTGACAGGCGCGCAACTTCTCAAACGACCTGAGGTCGGAGTCGACGACCTGATAGCCTGGATCGGTGAGAGCCTGCGGGCCAACAACAGCGGCGGCGAAGCCGTCACGCTTTCGCACGAAGAGGCTCGCCGCATCGAGACCGGCTTCAAGTATGAGGGTTATCTCGTGCAGCAGGAACGCCAGATCGAGCGCATGAAGCGCGCCGAATCACGCCACATTCCGGACTGGTTTGACTACCGCAAAGTCTCCGGCCTCTCGCGCGAGGTGGTCGAGAAACTCACCAAGGCCCGCCCACTGACCCTCGGCCAGGCGTCGCGGATTCCCGGGATTACTCCTGCGGCGGTAACGCTGGTCAACGTGTACATCGAAATTTTCCAGCGCCGCGCCGCCGAGCAAGCATCGGCGTGACAAGCAAGAGAGAGTCTCACGCAAAGGCGCAAAGACCGCCAAGGGTTACGGAAGCCTCTGATCGCATGGCGCTATGCAGGCGAGTTGGTCCGCCAGCGCCGCCCGAATTCACAGCCGGGTGAGCAGCGCCTGGAAGCGGGGATGGGAGCGGAGCGCGTCGAGATCCGAGTCATGCTGAATCCACTCTTTGAACGCGAACCCTAGGGTCACGGCCTGCTCCAGGCATTCGATGGCCGGCTCGACGTTCCCCAGGATCGAGTATCCGCAGGCGACGTTGTAGAGGACGCCGGGATCGTCAGGTTCCATGCGCCGGGCGCGCGCCAGCCACTCTTCACTCTTCGCCCGCTCGCCCAACTGACACAGCGCTCCGGCGCCCAGATACAAGGCTCGCGCGTCATCGGGATGCAGCTCAAGATGCTTGTCGATGATTTGCAGAGACCGGCGATATGAAGCCTGCGCGTCGGCGAGGCGATTCAGTCCCTTGTACACCATGGCGAGGAGCGAGATGGACTGGTAATCCTCGGGGTTCACCTGCGACGCCTGCTCGAACAACTGGGCGGCCTCGGCGAGCTTGCCCTGCGCCAGGCGCGCCCGGCCATAGAAGTAGTAGGCCTCGAACAGCTTCGGGTTCAGGCGAATCGCCGTCTCGAATTCCTTCACCGCTTCGTCGTACTGCTTGCGCATGGAGATGGCGAGACCGCGCGAGGCGTGCGCTTCGGCGAGGTCCGGGTCGAGTTCGACGGCCTTGCGGCTGGCGGCGTCCGCCTCCTTCAGGTTGGCCTCGCTGCCCTCCCAGTAGACGTAAAGGAACGAGCAGCAGTCGGCGACGCCGGCGTAGGCGCGCGAGTAGCCCGGATCGATGACGATGGCACGGGCAAACATCTGCCGCGCGAACTCGAGTCCTTTGCGCCGGAACTGGTGGAAAAACTGGCGGCCGCGCAGGTAGTAGTCGTAGGCCTGCACGTCGACCGTCGGCGCCTTGACGATGCCGCGCTTCTCCTGTTCGGTAAGCATCACCTGGAGTGCCTTGGCGATGGACTGCGCGATTTCGTCCTGGATGGCGAAGACGTCCTCGAGCTGGCGGTCGTAGCGCTCTGCCCAGACGGAGTGTCCGGTGCGCGCCTCGACGAGCTGCGCAGTGATGCGGAGGCGATTGCCGGCCCGGCGCAGGCTTCCGCCCAGCACGTATCCGGCGCCGAGCTGTTCCCCAATCTCGGGCGCGGTCACCGGCTTATCGCGATACGCCAGCATGGCAGAGCGGGGGAACACCTGGAGGTCCTTGATCTTCGACAGCTCGATGATGATGTCTTCGGTGATGCCGTCGCGGAAGTACTCGTCTTCTTTGGAGCCGCCGAGGTTCTCGAAGTAGAGCACGGCGAGCGATTTCTCGGTGCGTGGCTCGGCCACCGCCGACCCCGAACGCGGTGAGCGCGCCGCAGACTCGCGGCCCGAGTCGGTGTCGCGCTTGAGCCGCTTCAGGTCAGAAAGCATTTCGGAAGCGCTCTGATAGCGCAGATCGCGGTCCTTCTCGAGTGCTTTGCCGATGATGCGGTCGAGCTCGGCGGGTGAATCGGCGTTCAGACGCAAAGCCGGGGTGGGAGTACGGTTGAGGATCGCGTCGAAGACGGCGGCCGACGTGCTGCCGGTGAAGGCCTGCCGCCGCGTCGCCATCTCGTAGAGGACAGCGCCAAAGCTGAAGAGATCGGTGCGCGAATCGACTTCGCGGCCGAGCGCTTGCTCGGGTGACATGTAGGCGACCGTGCCCATCGCCGTGCCGGGGCTGGTAAGGTGCTCGGCGACGGTCGCTGCGCCCGAGAGTCCCACCGTTTCCGTGGTCCTTGGTCCGCGCGACAAAAGTTTCGCCAGCCCGAAGTCGAGGATCTTGGCTTGGCTGCGGTTGGTGACGTAGATGTTAGCGGGTTTGATGTCGCGGTGGACAATGCCTTTGCGGTGCGCCGCGTCCAGGGCGTCGGCAATCTGAATGGCGAGGTCGAGCAAGGCGTCGACTCGCAAGGGCCTGGCGGCGAGCAGGTGGTTGAGCGCCTCGCCTTCCAGCAGTTCCATGGCAATGAAGTGCCGGCCTTCCTGCTCGTCGATGTCGTAGATGGTGCAGATGTGGGGGTGGTTGAGCGCCGAAGCGGAGCGAGCTTCACGCTGAAAGCGCTCGATCGCTTGGCGATCCTTGGCGTACTCCTCGGGAAGGAACTTGAGGGCCACGAACCGGCCGAGTTTACTGTCCTCGGCCTTGTAGACGACGCCCATCCCCCCGCCGCCCAGTTTTTCGAGAATTCGATAGTGAGAGATCGTCTGCTCAGCCATGCGACCTTATGATTCCTCCAAGAGAGGCATCCATCTTAGGCACTGGCCGCTGGCAAGTCAACGGCAAGTGCGCGGACTGCACACGAGAATCGCTGACTGGCTGAGCAGAACCCGATGCACAGAAATGCGTGCTGTCATCGGCAGGACGACCTGAGGTCGCGCGACAAGACAACATTGCTCTGTTGGGTGCCGCGCGAGACGGCCTTGACTCCGGGGTTACGAGGAGGCCACTCGTTATTTGTTCCAGCTCGTTGGTGATCGGCGCGTCTCAGGGGACCTGCCAATCGAGGGCGACGATTTCCTGGCTTCCGGCGTCTTTGAGCAATAACGGCGAATCATCGGGCGCCAAGCTGAGCCACAGGCCCCAATAACCCGTCATCTGGAATCCCTTCAGGTTGACCACCTGTTCTACCTTTCGATCGCGGATTCCTATGCGAAACACTCCCGGGGCCGGCTGCTGCTGGAGGAAATAGACATACTGCCCGTCTCGAGACCAGGCAGGATACGACGCCGCCGTCTTGGTGAGGACCGCCCACTTCTGGGTTTGGAAATCGAACAGCCTCAACCCGAGCGAATCGGCCGGCAACCCCATGATGTATCGCCCATCCGGCGACCAGCGGGGCGAGAATAGTTTGTCGGACCCGGGGAGCGTGGAGACTTGGCGCGTCTTCAGATCAAAGATGTGAATGGCATCCACCGCAGGGAGTACCCCTCCGAAGGCTACCGAATTGCCGTCCGGCGACCAGACCGGATCACCCTGAGGTTGAGGGAAGCTGGGCATCAGCTCTTGAAGTGTGCCACCCTCGGCCGCAACGATATAGATCCGCGACGGCTTGCCGGTCTGGTAGTCAAAGAAGAGAAGCTGCTTTCCGTCCGGCGACCAGCTCGGCACCATGGCATAGAGCGGCGGAAAGCTGAGTTGAAGCCGGTCACTCCCATCGACCTTGCTTCGCCAGAGCGTCCCCTCGGGATACGACACGTAGGCGACCCACTGGCCGTCCTTCGAGAAGGCCACGTCCTGGGCGGAGATCCCCGAAAGAAAAGGCTCGAAGGTCTTGGACTTCGCGTCGTAGCGCTCCAGTTCTCCGCGCACCAGGCCAGCCACAGCGAAGAGCTTCTTGCCATCCTTGCTGGGAAGCGGGAATGCGTAGCTGATCGCTCCCGAGGTCAACTGCGCCGGATCGTGGCTGACCTTGCGAAGAAAACCTCCCTTCTCGCGGATTGTCCATATCTGGTTTTGGGACTGGAAGACGAAGTACGCGCCGTCCGGCGTCCACCTTCCGCAGCATTCACCATCGGCTTGATGCCAGCCCGGGAGCAGCGGGTGAAGGTTCGTGCCGTCGGCGGAAACCTGCCAGAGTGAACTGATTCGCGTCTTGGGATCGGAGACGGAGAAACGTATCAGACTACCATCCGGGGACCATGTCGGCCCGTACGCAGAGCCGAACTGGTTGCCGACCTTGGGCAGGGAAACAAGCTTGCGAGATTCCGTGCCGTCGCCGTTCGCTAGGTAGAGATCGTCTCCTTGGGCGAAAACGAGCTTCTTCTCATCCGGGGACCACGCTCCATCGTGACCGGTCGCGTCCGCCAATCGGCGTGGCGAGCCCCCGAGGACCGGTAAAGCCGAGAGCGGCCCGTCTCCGACGGTGCCAGGCCTGTCCGCCACCAGCAAGTCCGAGCCGTCCGGGGAAACATTCATAAGGGACAGGGTAGATGACGAGGCAGCAATCGGCGCAACTTGTCCTCCCGCCGCCGATACCTGGGCCAGGGGGAAACTGAAACCCGGAGCTTGCTCTTGCAAATAGAGGCGCGAGCCGTCGGTGCCAACCAAGAACTTGGGATAGGCATCGTGAGTGATTTGGACATACCCCGAGACCTTGGGCGAAGGCAGGGGCGGCGCAAGCCAGTAGACGAGAGCCGCGACGGCCACCGCGACGGCCCCGAGACCGCCGAGCAAAGCTTTCTTGTATCGTCGGGCGAGATGAACGGCCAGAGCCCGGTCAGTCGAGCTGTCTGCCAGGGTGGCGCCTGAGGTCCCGGCTGTCGCACCGGTTCCGCTGACTCCCGTGGCGGCAGGCACGCGGCCGGAGGCTGCCACCACCGCCGTGGACGCCCCTGAACTCGTATCCCTCCGCAGCCGCTTGAGCTCCGACCGCAGATCACTCGCGTTTTGGTAGCGCAGGTCGCGGTCTTTCTCCATGGCGCGGTTGATGATTTCGTCGAGCTTGGGCGGAAGGTCAGGATTCATCCGCAAGGCGGGCGTAGGCGCCTGGCTCAGGATGGCGTTGAAAACAACGGCGGAGGTCGAGCCGGGGAAGGCTTGCCGTCCCGTCGCCATTTCGTAGAGCACCGCGCCGAAGCTGAACAGGTCGGTGCGGGCGTCGAGTTCCTCTCCCCGCGCCTGCTCGGGCGACATGTAGGCCACAGTGCCCATCGCCACGCCCGGACTGGTGAGAAGTTGTTCGACGGTCGCGGTCGGCGCGTCCTGCTGTGGCGCCGCTCTATGAGCGCCGTCTTCCGGTCGGCGGTCATAGACCGCTGCTACAGCGCCAGGGCTCAGCTTCGCCAAGCCGAAATCCAGAATCTTCGCCTGGCCGCGCTGCGTCACAAAGATATTCGCGGGCTTGACGTCCCGGTGGATGATGCCTTTCGAATGCGCCGCATCCAAGGCGTCCGCAATCTGAATGGCAAGCTCGAGCAGTGTATCCGTCAGTAGCGGCGGCTTTACGCCGCCAGCCTCGCCGTGGCGGGATGAACCCGCCGCTACGGCCAACCGCTCGCGCAGCGTGTGGCCTTCCAGCAACTCCATGGCGATGAAAGGTTGGCCCTCGAACTTGTCGATGTCGTGGATGGTGCAAATGTTGGGGTGATTGAGTGCCGAAGCAGCTTGCGCCTCGCGCTGAAACCGCTCCAGCGCCTGGTGATCCTTGGCGAGTCCCTCGGGCAGGAATTTCAGTGCGACGAAGCGGTGAAGTCGAGTGTCTTCAGCCCGATAGACGACCCCCATCCCCCCGCCACCCAGCTTTCCGAGGATCTTGTAATGGGAGACGGTGTGACCGATCATGCGGTTTAAGCTCCCCCTGAGGTGGAGTCCATCTTAGGTACTGGCCGCTGGCAAGTCAACGATTAGCTGAACGCAGTGAAAATCAGCCGTCGTTGGGGTTTGGGAGGCTCTTGCGGAGAGGCTAACGGTCGTGAAGCTTAGCGCTGCTCAACGGGCACCGCGGCTGGAACCGAGCGCGTACGCTGCGGAAGAACCGCCGGAAGTTCGCTGACAAAGTCCTTGAGGTCGGAGTCTTGCAGGCACACCAGAAAGGCGCGCAGGGCGAGCAGGACTTCCTTGGTGACCAGGTCGAAGTCGTGGTATTGAAGGTCGAAGGAACTCCACAACTCGGGTGTACGCTCGTTTTCGTTCTCGGCAGCGCGGCACTCGCGGAGGAATTCCTCGGTGAGGCTTTCGACGCAGCGGCGCAGGATCCGCACCTGCAGCTGGTAACGCAACTTGGAGCGGAAAACCAATTGGTTGAGGAGGTCGTGCATGCGGACCTGATCGATCATGATCTGGGACTTGAATCTGTGGGTAGCCAGGCTTCGAACTGGAACAGCCACGCGGGCGAGGGGCATATACCGGGACATCAAAGCGAGGAGGTTCGCGGTTACCTCTGCCAGCCGAGTCCATTCCGAGGCCGACAGACGTACCAGCCGCCAGGCGATATCGGAACGCCCTGAATCACGCTCTTCAAAAGCCTCGTTGAGGGAGATAGCGACGATGGCGGAGCGGGTCTCAAGTTCACGCTCCACAGGCTTGTACACGGACTCGCGGAGCTGACCGATGCGGGCGAGCACATCAGAGGAACTGCGGGGTTCGGAATCCAGATTGAGCAGACGGCGGAGGGCTATTCCCACCACCACCAGAACCAGCGCTCCCAGGACCCATTGCATCTGTGGCATCAACCTCTCGGCTTCACTTGCCAGAGCCAGCATTCATCCAGTGTACGACCGTTCGTGCCTCCGTCAATCGGCTGAACTATTCGTTCTGGGAGGGGAAGCCACCTAAGGCGGGGTGTCGCAACCTCCAGGTGCCGCTCCCGTCCATGATCGACGCTGCTGCTTGTCTCTCGCGCTTACCGACCGGTTCAGAGGGCTGTTACGCCTTGGTCCCTCCTGCAGCGTCAAAGCGTAAGCTTATACCAACGATGGCTAAGTCTGTAAAGTACCTAGAGAGTATACCTAAGATTACTGTTTTGTAATCGGGTACGGCACGATCAGAGATCGTCTGGACAGTCACGATGCTGCTGGCTAGCTATCGAAACTGTTTTGCTGCCGGCGATCGGAGGTCTCATGCCCCGTCAACCTCGTGCTGCGGGCGGTAGTCAAAGGCGGCAGGTTTTCCGGCGCGAACCTCTTCAGGAAATGTAGTGCGAAGCGATCGTTTGAGGCATCGGCAGAGCACGGAATGTTGCAGTTACGGACCATTCTTCCCAGTCCGGATTCTGCAAAAATATATCTTGCATTTTCTTTTGAACCTGATTATGATGTGTGATTGCCGACACGGTGTCGAGGCAATATTGGGGAAGAACGATTGAACCGGCCTCGGTAGGTGGAGGGCAAGCGCAGGAGGTCGATGAGACGAGACGTTCCGATAGGGGCATGAAGCAAGTAGGTTTTGGTTGTTAAGCGTCCTGCCTGTTTCGGTCCCCCCTGAAACAAAAAGAGATTCGCAAGCTGTCGGGAAGAGAGTGCGCCCCCCGAACGTCGTCGTATGGCGATTGGGAGGGACGCACCGGGGATGGAAGGGACGGAAAGTCGGTAAGGCATCGAGAATAGCTGAATAGGCTGCTGGAAGTGGGGGAGCTGAGTTGGATGCTCGAGGTTGGCGCGAGCATCGAATCCAGAGTCCCCAAGAGAGTCGGCCCCCATGGGTCGGCGCTTGAAGGGCTGGATGAGGCCGAGGCGGTCAAAGCTGCCTGCGGCACTCGACGTTCTTTGACAACTGAATAGTGCGGCGTCTACAAGTGCTCAGTCTGCCCGGCGGATATCCGGGCAGAAAGCAAGGCGAGTCTGTTTGACAAGGGGAGCGATTAGCAGTCAGCGATCAGTGTTCAGCAAAAGACTGGGGTCGATTTGGTCTTCGCTGAGTGCTGAAAACTGAGGGCTGAGAGCTTCTCATGTGTGTTGAGCAGATTTTATGGTCAAGCTACTAAGGGCGTACGGTGGATGCCTTGGCGCCAGACGGCGATGAAGGACGTGGCTACCTGCGATAAGCCTCGGGGAGAGGGAAGCACTCTTTGATCCGGGGATTTCCGAATGGGGAAACCCGCCTCGATAAAATCGGGGTACGGCCCGCTGAATACATAGGCGGGTGCGAGCCAACCCAGGGAAGTGAACCATCTCAGTACCTGGAGGAAAAGAAAGCAAAAGCGATTCCGCTAGTAGCGGCGAGCGAACGCGGAAATAGCCCAAACCGGGCGTTGCACAGCGCGCCCGAGATTCGAAACTGGAAAATCGAAATTCGCGCAGCGAGTTTCGAGCTTCGAGGTTCGAGTTTCGGCGCGGTGTGCAGCGTCCGGGGTTGTAGGGCGCGCGTCGGTTTAGAACCATAGAGTTACCAATCCGGCGGCTAGCCAAACGACTTGGAAAAGTCGGCCATAGAGTGTGATAGCCACTTCGGTGAAAGCTGACCGGACTCTAACGCGCGTTCCTGAGTACCGCGGGGCACGAGAAACCCCGCGGGAAGCTACGGGGACCATCCCGTAAGGCTAAACACGTGCTGGCGACCGATAGTGAACTAGTACCGTGAGGGAAAGGTGAAAAGCACCCCTGCGAGGGGAGTTAAAAGTACCTGAAACCGTATGCCTACAAGCAGTCGAAGGGCTACGCTCGTCCCTTTGAGATCTCAAATTTCAAATTTGAGATTTGAAAGGGACGAGCAGCCTGACGGCGTGCCTATTGCATAATGAGCCGGCTAGTTATTGTCCGTCGCCAGGTTAAGCGATGATCCCGCAAGGGGGAGCGAGCCGTAGCGAAAGCGAGTCTGAATAGGGCGATTAGTGGCGGGCAATAGACGCGAAGCGGGATGATCTACCCTTGGTCAGGGTGAAAGCCACTTAACAGTGGCCGGAGGCCCGAACCGGTGTTGGTTGAAAACAGCTCGGATGAACTGAGGGTAGGGGTGAAAGGCTAATCAAATTCCGTGATAGCTCGTTCTCCTCGAAATAGCTTTAGGGCTAGCCTCGGATGGTCGCTCACGGTGGTAGAGAACTAGATGAACTAGGGTCCGTTAACGGATACCGAATCCAACTAAACTCCGAATGCCGTGTCGCGCAGTCCGGGAGTCAGACAGCGGGGGCTAAGCTTCGTTGTCGAGAGGGAAATAGCCCAGACCGTCAGCTAAGGTCCCGAATAGGTGGCTAAGTGGGAAAGGAAGTGAAGTCGCTCAGACAGCCAGGAGGTTGGCTTAGAAGCAGCCATCCTTTAAAGAAAGCGTAACAGCTCACTGGTCGAGTGACTTTGCGCCGATAATTCAACGGGGCTCAAGCCATCAACCGAAGCTGCGGATTCCATGGTCTTCGGATCATGGTCTGGTAGAGGAGCGTTGAGTACAGTTTGAAGCGAGACCGCGAGGGCTCGTGGACCGTACTCAAGTGACCCTGCCGGCATAAGTAGCGATAACGGAGGTGGGAACCCTCCGCGCCGAAAGTCTAAGGTTTCCTGAGAAAGGTTAATCCGCTCAGGGTCAGTCGGTCCCTAAGGCGAGGCCGAAAGGCGTAGCCGATGGACGGCCGGTTAATATTCCGGCACTGCGGCGGAGACGTTATCACGAAGCGGGGACGCAGAAGGATAGCGGAGTCGTCTGATGGATGGCGATGCGCGCATCAAGGAGGATCCGGCAGGCAAATCCGCCGGGTCGGTTTAAAGCCGACTCTGAGGTGTGAGCCGAGGGGCTTTAGCCCCGTAAAGTCTGTGATTTCATGCTGCCAAGAAAATCCGCTAAGGAGTCTCTAACGCAACCGTACCCCAAACCGACACAGGTAGACGAGGTGAATATCCAAAGGCGCTTGAGAGAACACTCGCTCAGGAACTAGGCAAATTAACTCCGTAACTTCGGAAGAAGGAGTGCCTCGCTAGGGTGCAAGCCCGAGGAGGCCGCAGTGAAACGCGCTCTGCGACTGTTTAACAAAAACACAGGTCTCTGCTAAGTCGAAAACGACGTATAGGGGCTGACGCCTGCCCGGTGCCGGAAGGTTAAAGGGAGCGGTCATCTTGCAGCAATGTGAGAGAAGCTGCGAACTGAAGCCCCGGTGAACGGCGGCCGTAACTATAACGGTCCTAAGGTTAGACTCGCTAGCCTTAGTAAAACTGAACCATATGCGGGAAACTCCTCACACAGCCGTCCGGTACTCGCTGCTTACCGAGCAGCAGTCAAAATCCGGCGGACAAGGGGACAATCCGCAGGGAAGGCTCCAATCCAATGGAGAACCCTCAGAGACTTTACGTTCAGCACCAGCCTGGAAACCTCGAGGCTCAATGGGTGGTTGGTTTTGTGGACGGCGAAGGATTTTTTTTCGTTGGCATCAACTCCCACCCGGAGATGACCTCGGGATTTCAAATCCTTCCTGAGTTCACTGTTGTACAGCACCAGCGAGACATTCAATTGCTTCACGCACTCAAGACCTTCTTTGGGTGTGGCGTGGTTCGAACGAACCACAGCGATCGGCTGGCTTACCGAGTGCGAAGTCTGGATCATCTGAATCAAAGAATCGTACCCTTCTTTGTCCAGCATCCGCTGAAATCAAAGAAACGGATCGACTTCATCAAGTTCAGAAAAGTCCTGCAACTGATGAACCAGGGTGAACACTTGACTTGCGGGGGCATCGAAAAGATTCGGGCCATCGCAGTCACGATGAATACAGGTTGGGGAAGATAAAGTCCGGCTCCGCCGGAAACGGCGTGAGAAGATCCGAGCGAAATTCCTTGTCGGGTAAGTTCCGACCTGCACGAATGGCGTAACGATAGAGCGACTGTCGTGGCGAGTGACTCAGCGAACTTGTAGTGCCGGTGAAGATGCCGGCTACCCGCACCTAGACGGAAAGACCCCGTGCACCTTTACTATACCCTAGCCCTGAACTATGGGTTTGTCTGCGCAGGATAGGTGGGAGGCTTAGAACCGGGATTCTCGGGTCCCGGGGAGCCAACGGTGAGATACCACCCTGATGATTCTGTGGTTCTAACTTTCGCCCGTAATCCGGGCGAGGGACACGGCTAGGCGGGTAGTTTGACTGGGGCGGTCGCCTCCTAAATTGTAACGGAGGCGCTCCATGGTGGGCTCAGGCTGTTTGGAAATCAGCCGTCGAGTGCAAGGGCATAAGCCCGCCTGACTGCGAGACCAACAAGTCAAGCAGGCACGAAAGTGGGACCTAGTGATCCGGTGGTTCTGTATGGAAGGGCCATCGCTCAACGGATAAAAGGTACGCCGGGGATAACAGGCTGATCGGGGCCAAGAGTTCACATCGACGCCCCGGTTTGGCACCTCGATGTCGGCTCATCGCATCCTGGAGCTGTAGAAGGTTCCAAGGGTTAGGCTGTTCGCCTATTAAAGCGGTACGTGAGCTGGGTTCAGAACGTCGCGAGACAGTTCGGTCCCTATCTG